>FZPS01000154.1_pt21 | contig 59261 bp, 38 predicted proteins | sample 1817821 | NCBI WGS metagenome assembly FZPS01 (sample SAMEA104158645, study PRJEB21678) | metagenome | place: Germany | collected 2015-04-21 | reverse complement strand
TATTCTCTACGATTTTTTTCATAGCCTAAAATTTTTGTAAAAATATAAAAATTATTTAACATATAAACTTGAAAAACTTAAACATTTATTGATTTTTTTATTATTGGACTGTTATATATCAACCACAAAGTTCTCAAAGAATGCACAATGAACACTAAGAAAGATAAAATTAAAAGGAGCTATAAATGACACTTGGTGAACTTTGTGTAATAACTTAGTGTCCTTTGTGTTAAAAAATAACCTAAATAATCATAGTTTTTAATTTTATTAATCTATAATTTTACTTTTTAGGCTAAAAGGTATAGAACCAAAAAAATTTTTTTAAAATTAAAAAAATATTTGCTTATTTATAAAAATTATATATTTTTGCAACACAATATTTATTATTATATGATTGATGATGAAGTAATCATTTCTACTAACAAGCTTAATTTTACGACAAACGCTATATATATATATATTGATAAATCACATCTTTTTAATTATATAAAGAAACGTCCCCCATAGCTTTTTGATTGTTAAAAAAGGGAAAATTACAATTTTCTCTAATAAAGTTTGACAGTGTGGAGTCTAGAAACCACTTAAAAAAACGGGGCGTTTCCCAAAAAGCCATATGAGTAGGGGAAAAAATAAAAAATTTTAAAAAATATGAAAAAAGTAAGTTTTATATTAATGGCACTTGTAATTAGTGCATTTGCAATTATGTCATCAAGCTGTGCAAAAGAAAAAGGCTGCATGGACCCAGATAGTATTAATTATAATCCCGATGCAGAAGAAGATGATGGTAGCTGCGAGTATGTGGGTTATGGAATATTCTGGTTTGATAAAATGACATCTGATTCATTAATGGACTATGATGCAAATATATTAACAGTATATATTGATAATGTAAAAAAAGATGATATATCTGTATCAGAATATTGTACGACTGAACCTGAATATTTAGGAGATTGTGGAACTATTACTCAAATATATTTAGGTAAAGATATGGCTAAAAGCGTCACATATAGTATAAAAGACCAAGATAATTATGAATGGTTTACTGGAACACTTACTATTATTGCAAATGATGTATCGAAAAAACAATTAAAATGGGATGAAGCTCTTTAATTAATGTATGTATTAATCATTTTACTCTAAAAATGATCTCATATTGATATTGTTTTGCTATTTCTCTAATAAAGTTTGACAGTGTGGAGTTTAGAAACCACATAAAAAAACGGGGCGTTTCCCAAAAAGCCATATGAGTAGGGGAAAAAATAAAAATTTTAAAAATATGAAAAAAGTAAATTTTATAATAATGGCCATTGTGATTGGTGTATTCGCGATTATGACATCAAGCTGTTCTCAACGTTTAGTAGATTTTACCATAATTAGTTCAAAAAATATTAATATGAATTTTGATGTAAGCCATGGTAAACAAGTAGAAGGAACTAGTAATGGTTTTTTGGGAATTGGAGCATCAATTAAAGATGCTATGGACGAAGCCTTACAAAGTGCTGGACCAGAATATGATATATTAGTTAATGGTGTTGTAAGATACAATGATTATGTAGTAGTAGTAGGTTATAAAGTAACTGGAACTGCTGTAAGTTCATCAAAATTAAAAGCTATGTTAGGTGAAGAAGGATTTGAAAATTGGTGTAAAGCAAATAATATTTTTGATCCTTCTAAAGCTACTGTAATGAAATAGATTGTAATCATTAATAAAAAAATAAGGCTACTGTAAAAAGTTTTTACAGTAGCCTTAACTTTTAAAGCTCTTTCACACCAAAACTAAACAAAATAAATTTTTAAAAATTAGAAATATTTATTTTTCTTATAATATCATTATTTTTTTGTAACGATCTAAAATTTTATTGCCCACAATAAACGTTATAGAACCAAAGTTTATTAATAAATTTGCTTATATTTAATAACTAAATATATGTATATTGTGCTTTATGTCTACATCTATGTATAATATGGCTATAATAAAATATAATCTATCTAAATCATAGTAATTGATGAAAATTTAAATTTATTTTTAATTTGTAAAAAATTGATTATCTTTACAAAAAACAAAATATAAAAATAAGGATTGTAATGAATGCTGAAACTATTGGAACAAGCAATATTACGAGAGAAGAGATTTATTATATACTAAAGTCTGTCTTTGGTTATGATAATTTCAAACTATATCAAGAGCAAATTATCTGTAGTCTACTCGCGGGTAGAGATACATTTGTAGTGATGCCTACAGGAGGAGGGAAATCTCTAACATATCAATTACCTGCACTTTTGTGTGATGGTACAGCGATCATTATTTCACCATTATTAGCCTTGATGAAAAATCAAGTAGACATTATTAGAAATATACATACAGATGACAAAGTAGCTCATATGCTAAATAGTACTCTGCCTCGTAGAGAGCTAAAACAAATTTTTGATGATTTAGCAAATGGCAAAACAAAAATGCTTTTTATAGCTCCAGAGTCTTTAAAAAAAGAATCATATATAGATTTTTTTAAAAATTTAAAAATTTCTTTTTATGCTGTAGATGAGGCGCATTGTATTTCTGAATGGGGACACGACTTTAGACCAGAGTATCGTATGATTAGACCTATGATAGAATCTATTGGGCAAGATGTGCCAGTAATATCACTAACTGCTACAGCTACTCCTAAGGTGCAAGAAGATATCATTAAAAATTTAAAATTGAAGAATCCCAATATTTTTATTTCTAGTTTTAATAGACCAAATCTTTATTATGAAGTAAGGCCTAAAACTAAAAATATTAACAAGGAATTGATACAAATAATAAGAGAAAGGGAAGGGAAAAGCGGCATAATTTACTGTATGATGAGGAAAACTACTGAAAAAATTGCAGAATTTTTACAAGCTAATGGTTTCAATGCCTTACCCTATCATGCTGGTCTCAGTGGTGCTATTAGACGACAAACTCAGGATCTTTTTCTCAGACAAGAGATAGATATTATTGTAGCTACTATTGCTTTTGGTATGGGAATTGATAAGCCAGATATTAGATACGTAATACATTATGATATGCCTAAAAGTTTAGAGGCTTATTATCAAGAGACAGGTCGTGCCGGTAGAGACGGTGGAGAAGGTGACTGCATCGCTTTCTATAACGAGGATGATCTAATTAGATTTGATAAGATGGAACAGAACAATCGTGGTGTAGCAGAAAAAGAAATTGCAGGTCTCATAATGTATGAAACTATCTCCTATGCTGAAAGTACTATCTGTAGACGCAAATTACTTTTACACTATTTCGGTGAAGATTACACAGAAGATAATTGTCACTGTTGTGATAATTGTTTATATCCTAAAATGCAATTTGATGCTAAAAATGAAGTTTTGACAGTTTTAAATGTTATAGATGAAACTAAAGAACTATATAAAGCTAAAATGATTGTTAAAATACTATTAGGTAAAGAAAAAGATAAAGCTACTTTAAAACAATTTAAAGCTGAAAAACTTAAAAGTTATGGTGCTGGTGCTGATTATGATGAAAAATTTTGGAATTCAATTATTAGACAAATATTAATTTTGAATTTTTTAGAGAAAGATATCAATAATTATGGTGTCTTAAAAATAACAGAAAAAGGAAGAGAATTTTTAACAAAACCGAAAAGTATTATGCTAACAAGAGATAGAGACTTTTCAGAAGGTAATGAAGAATTAGATGATGAAATAAAAATGAAAGGTGGGTCCGGAGCAGATGCTATTTTGCTCAAAATGTTAAAAGACCTTCGCAATAAGATTGCAAAGCAACATAATCTACCACCTTTTGTCATCTTTCAAGATCCTTCATTAGAAGAAATGACCATTCAATATCCTATTACATTAGATGAGTTGCAAAATATTACTGGCGTTGGTGTCGGTAAAGCTCAAAAGTATGGTCAACCATTTGTAGACCTTATAAAACGCTATGTAGAAGAAAATGAAATAGAACGTCCTAATGATATTATAATTCGCACCTCCCCTAATGCTTCAAATTTAAAAATTTTTATTATTCAAAGTATTGATCGCAAAATACCACTAGATGAAATAGCATATGCTAAAAATCTAAATTTTGATGAACTACTAGATCAAATAGACAAAATAGTAGCAAGTGGTATTCGTATTGATATTGATTACTTCATAGACGATGTCATAGATCCTTATCATCAAGAAGAAATATATGAGTACTTTAGATCTGCTAGCACAGATGACATTAAACAAGCATTAGAAGAATTAGGTGAAAATGAATACTCAGAAGAGGAAGTACGTTTAATGCGTATTAAATTTATTTCTGAAATGGGTAATTAAAATAAAAATGACTTTTTAACGTTTTAAAAAATAAATTAATTATGGAAGAAGAAAAAAATTTAGATCCGAATTATGAATCATCTACACCATCTGAAAGTATAGATAGTAATTTAACAAACAACAATGCATATACTAAAAAATATAATAATTTTTTTATATGGTGGTGCGTTATACTTTCTATATTGGTATTATTTTTGTTGATTATTCAATTTGTCCCTACTAAAAAAATATCAGCCCCTGTATCTACTGGTTATGTAAATGGCAAAATAGCACATATAAATATAGATACTATTATGACTAAATATCCCTTAGTGGATACCCTACAAAATAGATTACAAAGACAAATTACTTCTTTGGAAACAGATCTAATAAATAGGCAAAGTAGACTTCAAAAAAACATGGAGGCATATCAAAAAGATATTCAGGCAGGTAAAATAATTACCAAAGATGAGGCTGGTAGACGAGAAGAACAACTCGTAAAAGAACAACAACAACTCATGTCTATCAGAGATCAATATGATATTCAAATTCAAAATTTACAAATGACTATGCAATCTGAAATTTTAGACAGTATCAAAAATGCTATAAAATACTTACCTGCAGAATTGGAATTTGATTATGTACTCGGTTATTCACATGAAGGTGCTATTTTTTATGCTAATCCTAGTTTAGATATTACTAATGAAGTATTAAAAATTTTAAATAAAAGACTGAAAAAATGAAAATATTAACAAAATTTATTTTTGTTTTTATTACTATAATCTCTTTTACTGGATGTAAAAAAGATTTAACCCAAGTAATTGAAGAGTTTTACCCTGATGGTAATCCTAAAATTGTGTATTATTTAGATAAAAATAATAATAAAGTAAAAGTAGAAGAATACTATCCTAATGGTAAACTAAAATATGTAGGTGGGTTAAATAACGGCTTGAGACATGGTATATGGAAATATTATCACCCAAACGGAAAACTATGGTCTGAAGGCGAATATAATAATGGGACACGTGAAGGAAAAAGTCTGGTTTACTTTGAAAATGGCAATCTACGCATAAAAGGCAGCTATAAAGGGGGTAAGCCATATGGCAAATGGTATTTTTATGATGAAAATGGTAAATTAATTGAAACGAAAGATTTCCATTAATACTATAAACATTAATGAGAGATAATGTATTTCTATTAGTAGGTCTAGGTAATATAGGTTATGAATACGAGCACACTAGACATAATGTAGGTTTTGATGTATTAGATTATTTTGTAAAAAAATATTCCTCAGCTTTTAAGCAAGATAGATATGCATATAGAGCTGATATAAAGATAAAAAATAAATTTTTTATTTGTATAAAACCCACTACATATATGAATCTAAGTGGTAGAGCAGTTGATTATTGGGTAAAAATGCTTGAAATACCTCTAGATAATACAATGATTATTTTGGATGATATAGAATTACCGTTAGGTAAAATACGTATCAAAGCTAAGGGCAGTGCGGGCTCTCACAAGGGCTTAGCTAACATAATTGATGTTTTGCATACTACGCAAATCCCACGAATGCGCATTGGTATTGATGATAAATTCACTCCAGGTAAACAAATAGATTATGTTTTAGAAAAATGGCCCCTTAGAGAATGGGAAATAATTAATAAGGTTTTTCCTATAGCTTCTGATGCTATTTATACATGGGCATTCGAAGGAATCGATAAAGCTATGAATGAATATAACAATTTAGTGATTACTTGATTGTTAATTCTTATTTATGGAATATTAATTTAATAAATTTATACTAAAAACACTGTACATATGGCTAAAATGTTAGATCTAACAAAAGGTGACGAACGAAAAACGATAGTAAAATATGCGGTACCACTCATCGTAGGTAGTGTATTACAAAATTTGTATTCACTAATAAATAGTGTAATAGTAGGTAATTATTTGGGTAAAGAAGCCTTGGCGGCAGTAGGTATATCTTTTCCTATTATTTTTGCTGTGACATCATTGATTATTGGTTTTACTATTGGATTGTCTATTGTTATTGGTCAATATTTTGGTAGTAAACAATATGATAATTTGAAAAAAAGTATTAGCACTAGTTATATATCTTTAGTAGTTTTTGCTATAATAATGACTACGTTTTCTATATTAACAGGTAAATATTTATTAAAATTATTAGGAGCTCAAGAAGATATTATAGCCCAAGCCACATCGTATTTTAATGTATTTTGTTTGGGATTTCTTTTTGCCTTTCCATTTAATGCAACTAATGCGGTTTTGCGTGGTATAGGAGATTCTATAACACCTGTTTATTTCTTAGTATTTAGTATTGTGGTCAATTTTGTACTCAATTATGTTTTTGTTGTTGTTTTAAATTATGGGCTAACTTCTACGGCTTGGGCAAGTGTGATAGGACAGATTTTAGCTCTAATCTTAATGATAGTTTATATAAACAAAAAGCACCCTTTCATTTCTATCAAATTAAAAGAAATGAAGTTTGATTCGAAAATTTTCAAATATATTATGAAAATTAGCTTGCCAAGTGGTATTCAACAATTTGTAATTGCTATTAATGCTGTGGTTTTGATGAGCTTAGTTGCATCTTTTGGTACTGATGCTATAGCTGGTTATTCAGTAGCTACTAGGATAGATGCTATAGCTAGTATACCAGCATTTATATTTTCATCGGCGTTAGCCAATTTTGTAGCACAGAATGCAGGGGCATTAGAATTTAAAAGAATAAAAAACGGCTTAAAAGCTACTTTACGCATAACAGTTTCTATGACTATTATTATTTCTGTTTTGATTATTATTTTTAGTAAAACTATCATGAGCTTATTTACCAAAGATATAGCTGTAATAGAAATAGGTAGTGAGTATTTGAGAACGCTTAATTACTTTTATGTATTATATGCAATGATGTTTGCTTATCAATCAGTATTCAGAGGTAGCGGAGATACCATGATAAGTATGTTGATCACATTAGCTGCTATTTGGATAGTACGCATTCCCTTTTCGTATATGCTATCGAAGCATTTAGGTACACTAGGTATTTGGTTAGGAATACCTATAGGATGGTTTGTTGGTTTGATACTTTCGTACTCATACTATAAATCGCGTAGATGGGAATTGAAATTTGTCATGCAGATGAGAACTAGACATACTCCACCTCCAGAGATAGCTGATAATATTTGAGTAAAAAAGTAAGAAATAATTAAAATTTTATTCTATCAATCAATAATATTTTTTATTTTAAATTATTTTATCTAATTTTATAAAAAAGTATAGTGAGTTTAAATGATTATTATAAAATATTGGGAATAGATCCTGGCTCAAATGTAACAGGTTATGCAATTATAGGCATTGATGATGATAAATTAATAACTTTAGATATAGGATGTATATCAGTTAAAAGTGTAAAAGATCATTTTGAAAGGATAAAATTAATTCATAGAAATGTAAAAGAATTAATTATTTCTTACAATCCAAATGTTTTAGCAATAGAAGCTCCATATTATGGTAAAAATGTACAATCTATGTTAAAGTTAGGACGTGCTCAAGGAGTAGTAATAGCTGCAGCATTAGAGTATGGTATAGATGTATATGAATATGCACCTCGTAGAGTGAAAATCTCTGTTACTGGCAATGGTAGAGCCTCAAAAGAACAAGTAGCAGGTATGGTAAATAATATTTTAAAATTAGAAAATAATTCTTTATCTTTTGATGCTACTGATGCCGCTGCCATCGCACTCTGTCATTATTATTCTACATATTCGTCTATTATACCTGAAAACATGATGAATGGTAAAAAAAATAAATGGTTAAAATTTATTGAAGAAAATCCTGATAGAATTATTTAATACAATAGCAATAAATACAAAAATATGAAAGAAACAATCAAAAATTTAGTAAAAGCTTTTATAGGCGAAAGTCAGGCAAGAAATCGTTATACTTTTTATGCAAAAATAGCTAAAAATGAAGGTTATGAGCAAATAAGTGAGATTTTTACTATGACTGCTGATAATGAAAGAGAACATGCGAGTTGGCTTTTTAAAATGATAAATGAGCTCAAACAAGAAACTAATGAAAATATTGATGAAATTACGGTTGAAGCTAATGCTATTACAATTCTTGGCTCTACTATTGATAATCTAAAATCTGCTATTGCAGGTGAAGAATATGAATATAATAGTATGTACCCAGAGTATGCTAATATAGCTGATAAAGAAGGTTACTCTGCTATAGCTATTAGGCTTAGAGCTATTGCTGTAGCCGAAAAACATCATGCTGAACGTTATGCTAAAATATTGAATCAAGTAGAGGCTGGTACTTTTTTCAAAAAAGATATACCTGTGAGTTGGTTTTGTAGAGAGTGCGGTTATGTACATGTAGGCACAGAACCACCTCAAGTATGTCCAGCCTGTTCGCATCCTAGAAGTTTTTATCAATTGAAAGTAGAAGAATATTAAAAAAAAACAGTTGTTCTATTTTTTATATTGAGTGCATTAATAACATTTCAATGCTCTGAATTGCCTAGGTAAGCTTTTGACTGAGTTTGTAAGAGTTATAGCATAAGACACTTATACGATCAAACAATCTCATTATGATACATATCTAGATTGATAAATGTAGCTAATAATAAAGTAAATGCCCAGTAGGATGATCCGCCGTAGCTCAGAAAGGGAAGTGGAATACCGATGACTGGTATCAAACCGACAGTCATACCAATATTAATAACAATGTGAGTGAAAAAAATTGATGCTATGGCATAGCCATATACTCTAGAAAAAATAGATCTTTGTCTTTCGGCTAAAATAATTATACGCAATAAAAAAAATAAATAAAGAGCTATCACAACAAAAGCACCGACAAAGCCCCATTCTTCACCAATAGCGCAAAAAATAAAATCGGTAGTTTGCTCAGGGACAAATTTCATTTGTGTTTGTGTGCCTTGCAAAAAACCTTTACCTGTAAATCCACCAGAACCTATTGCTATCATAGATTGTCGCAAATTCCATGATGCCCCCTTGGGATCATCTTTGAGCCCTAGCATTACCTCTATTCGCTCTTGATGGTGTGGCATTAGCATATTATAGAAATAATTAACACCAATTATTAAAACTATACTTAATACATAAACCTGAACAAATTTTATTATAATATTTTTTTTCTTTCTAAAAATAAATATTAATGCCAAGGTTAAACCAGTTAAAATCAATAAAAATGTAAATTGTTTAACTAAAAATGAAAGGATAAAAACTATAATAAACCAAAAACCAATAAAAATAACATATGTAGGTAATCCTTCGCGATAGAGAGCAAAGATAAAAGCAAAAAATACTAGCATAGTGCCTACATCTTTTTGAAAAAAAACAAGTAGGATCGGTATAAATATTACAAGCAATACTTTTCTAATAGTATTATTTATATTTATTTTAGCATCTGGATAGCTCCATATCTTAGATATTAATAATGCCGTAGTATATTTAGCAAATTCGGATGGTTGTAGTCTGATACCTTTGCCTAGATCTAACCAGGCTTTATTGCCCCCTACAATAGCTCCTATGACTAAAACTAAAAAAAGTAATAATATTACAATAGCATAAAATATCTCGGCAGCATTAGAAAATAAATGTGGATTAGAATAAATAATTAATATAAATAAAATCCATCCCGTTAATATCCATACAAATTGCTTTACATGTACATATTGAAATGAAAAACTAAAAAAACTGATACCATCTTGATAAGAAGCTGAATAAATATTTACTAATCCAATGATAGATAAGATAAGATATATAAAAATTAAAGTAAAGTCTGGAGGGAAACGTCTTTTAATATTTTTTTGCATAAGTAATTTTTTAAAATCACAACTAACAACTTACAAAGTTAAATATATATAATACAAAATTCCAAATACACCATCTTTTTATTTGGTTCTGTTTTCATCTTTGTATTTTATCCCAAACTTCATTGATTTACATATAAAAGTGCAAATTTGTACTATCCTATTCATCTATTATATCATAATATCTCAATCGATACCACCCTATTTCTATATATGGTAATTTAGTTAGTTCCTTCCAATGTAAGATTTCTTTTTTATCACCAACCACAAAAGTTTGATCTTTGTTAGCTATAACTGGATTATTCAAATAAAAGGCTGAGGATTTTACTTTATCTTGCAAATCATAGCTATTATTATTTTTACAATAATAATAATTACAAAACATGTCAATTTTTGTATTAATGTCAGGCAGCTGTGCTGAATCTGGTTTTATGATTAAATAATGAAATTTTTCTTGTTCTTTTTGACCTATAACAGCATATTTATTATTTAATATCTCAAAAGATGGATTTTCTCTAATGCGCTTAGCTATTGAGAGATTATAGTTAATGCCAAACAAAATTACTGTAATTATCAATGATGGATATATTTTAATATTTTTATAATAAATCTGCAAAACTATTAAAATAATTATTATTCCAATCAAAAAAGCTGACAATGGATCTATGTATATATTTGATAAAGTAGAATATGGCAAATCAGATATAAAGCGTATAAAAAGTATAAACAACTTGACTAATAGAGCAAATATTTTTTTTATTAATAATCCAACAAAAGGAATAAATGATAAAATAATCGCAAAAAAACCTATATATATTAGAATTGATGCCATAGGCACTGCAATTAAATTAGCTATTAAAAAATAAGTAGGAAATTGATGAAAATAATAAATAGTAAGGGGCAAGGTGCCTAATTGTGCGGCCATTGTAACTGATAAAGAGCCTATCACCCATTTTAGCCATTTTTTATTTGTTTTACAAATATTCATTAATGGTGCATTGAAAAAAAATATGCCCAATACTGCTGTAAATGAAAGCTGGAACCCCAAAGAATATAATTGTAATGGATTAGCAATTAAAATAAACAATGCAGCTGTAGCTAATGAATTGTAATTATTAACTGGTCTATTAAAAAGTACACCTATTTGTAACAATGTAAGCATAATAGCGGCTCGTACTACTGACGGCATAGCTCCTACCATTAATGTATATAGCCATAGAGTAATAAGTGCTAATGGAATTGTGATTTTGTTTCGATATTTAAAAGGAATAATGAATGATAATAATAAATATATTCCACCATAAATGATGCCTACATGTAGTCCTGATAGAGCTAATAGATGTACTACGCCTGCTTGTTGAAAGTCTTTAATTATCTCTGCATCCATAGCATCTTTATAACCTAAAAGCATTGCAGCTATTAAATTTGCTGATGCGGGATCTGATATATTAGTATATATGATTTCTACTATCTTATTGCGTACTCGAGAGAGTTGTTCTAAAAATGTACTTTCTCTAGGTAGAAGAAAAAAATCATAATCGTTTATAAAGCCTGTATGATAGACTTGCTGATTTGCTAAATACTGTGCATAGTTAAATTCATAAGGATATTTAGGTAAATTAGGTGATTGTAGTGAATTTATAAAAATTATAGAATGATCATTATCTTGCAAACTATCGATTGGTAAATTTAGATATATTAATACCTTACCATTAGTATTTACCCACTGAGAGTCTATTAGCATTTTTTTTAAATTTACAGTAGCTTTAGTTCTCGTCTGTGATGAGGCTTTTATATCTGTTATATCGCCAAAATAATATGAGGTTTTATCCAAATGATTCGCATAAAAATCTTCTTTTGTTCTTTCATCGAATGTGTAGCTTCTGAAATATCCTAATGCAATAAAAGATAAAAATATAGTGAGTGCAAGATACCAAGTATGTAATGATATTTTATTAGAATAATAAAAATAAAATCCAAATGAGAGTACTAGTAAAAACGTTGTAAGTAGTGTAACTATATAAAAAAAATTATGAGATGGTAAATGATTGTAAATAATAATACCAATAATATAAAATAATGTAATACGGACAATAGGTGCTTTTGCCCAATTCATATAGCTCAAAGATTAAAATATGATATTTTTGTATTTGGATAATAAAATTCTAAAATTTCATTAAAATTTTTCCCTTCCTTTGCCATTTCTATTGCTCCTTCTTGACTCAGTCCTACTCCATGTCCATAGCCTCGTCCTTTGAAAATAACTTTGTCGCCCTCATCTTGTATATTAAAATACGTAGATTTTAAATTAAAATCTTCTCGTATTTTTCTTAAGGTTAAAGTATCTATAAAATATTTTTTTCTAATAGGTTGATAAAAATTTGTGGCATTTTCAAAATTTTTATTTGTAGAATCTATACCATGTTTAGCTAGATACGACAACCATTGATCTTTTGATATGGTATATGTCCAAGTACTATTTTTAGATTTGGTACTATATTCATCTTTTATGGTAATGAGATATGGTAGTGATTTGCCCCAATAATTTTCTGAACTATTTGTTAGACCTCCACTATTAGAGTGATATACTGCTAATATCGGCAAATTATCATTATCTACTAAAATCATTCCTTTAGTTTCTTTGCAGGCAGAGATTATTGTCTGGTTGTTGCATTTCCCCTTATATAATTGGCAATGTGTAGTACAGCACAAGTCATATTTATCATTTATATGCTTTTTTTCTATATTTATCATATATGTGGTATATGTGCGTACAACTATTGATTTAGCTTTATAAAATTCATAAGGTAAATTAGGATATGTTTCTGATAATATCACTGAGGCTACATATTTGTCTATGTCTAATTGATTTATAAAATTAATACTTGTATTATTTTTAGGATAAAATATAGCGTTGTCTTCATATTCTATTAATTTGTTATTAATAATTGTAGAAAATATTCCATTTGTACTTGTGCTTATTAATAAGATACTATCGCCTTTTATATTTTTTATGCCAGTTCTCGCACTTAGTTTATTATAATTATTTTCTAAAATAATGGTGTCATTTTTCTTTAAAATAATACTATCATTACCATTAGTAAGGGCATAATCACCCTCTGAGATTTTGATTTTAATGTTTTTTAAATCATTTCTAATGCCTATTTTTACTAAAATTTGTGCAGATATAGAAAAATTTAAAAGGGATAAATTTAAAAAAATCAAAAACAAATATTTTGCATTCATAGCTAATAATTCTCAGTTTATTTAATAAAAAAATTAATTGATTTGGCAAATATAGAAACTTTTTTTTTATTTTAAATGATTACTAGATAAATTTGTTCAATATATATCAAAGGAGCATGTCGAGACTATGGAATAGAGTAAAATTATATTGGTAAATAACTCTAAATTTTATTTTAAGTAAGGCCTTATAATAAATAATTATATATCTTTGCAAAAAAGATATTATGTATTTTGAAGAATTAATACCATTACAAGATTTTATAGACAAAGATAAGCAAGATTATCAAGTAGAGGATATAGTGAAATATGTAAAAAAGTTTGATATAAATCATTTAAATTTTCATTATATTGGAGATGATGGCAGAGTCAAAACATTAAATTTTATCATACAAGGCGAAGATCACTTAAGAGAGATTTTATCTACAGGAGAGAGGGTAGATGGTTCTAGTCTTTTCAAATATTTAGAAACTGGATCAAGCGATTTATATGTCATACCAAAGCTGCACTCTGCATTTTTGAATCCATTAGAGGTAGATCCTACTTTAGGTTTCTTTTGTAAATATTTTGATAAAGATGGTAATCCCACACTATTTTCTCCAGAAAATATTTTAATAAAAGCTGAAGAATCTTTAGTAAAAGAAACTGGCATAGAGATGCAGGGGATGGGTGAATTAGAATATTATGTAATATTTCCAAAAGATCCTCTTTATTTAGCTACTGATCAGAGGGGTTATCATGAGTCTGTACCTTTTGTGAAATTTGAAAATTTGCGTCGTGAAGCATTAAATTGTCTAAAAATAATGGGTGCATCTATTAAATATGCTCATAGTGAAGTGGGTAATTTTTCAGATGATACTTATTCTTATGAACAAAATGAAATCGAATTTCAACCTGTTGCATTAGAAGATGCAGCTATTCAGTTAATAATAGCAAAGTGGGTGTTGAGAGTACTTGGTTATAAATATGGTGTACAGGTGAGTTTTGCCCCTAAAATCACTGTAGGCAAGGCTGGTAGCGGTATGCATATACATATGAAATTATTAAAAAATGGTGAAAATGTCGTTTTTAATCAAAATGGTGAAGTAAGTGATATAAGCAAAAGAGCAATTGCAGGCATTATGGAGCTAGCACCTTCACTTACAGCTTTTGGTAATTGTGTACCAACAAGTTACCTTCGTCTAGAACCAAATCAAGAAGCTCCTACTAAAATATGTTGGGGCGAACGTAATAGAAGTGCGTTAGTAAGAGTGCCGCTGGGATGGAGCAAAAATGCTGTTGAAATGTTTAAAAATACTAATTATGGAAAAGATCCTGAAAAAGTAAATATATCTCAAAAACCAACTTTCGAATTTCGTGTCCCTGATGGATCTGCTGATATTTATTTATTAATAGCAGGATTAACTGTCGCTGTCAGAGAAGGTCTAAATAATCCAAATGCTTTAGATATAGCTGATAAATATAAAATAGAAGGTAATATTTTTAAAGAGGAATACAAAGATATAGCCAAAAAATTACCTAATTTACCTACTTCATGTGTAGAATCTAGTAAAAGACTAAAAGAACAAAAAGACATTTATAATAAATTTGATGTTTTCCCTGCAAAAGTTATTGAGCATCAGATCTCTAAATTAGAATCTTATAATGATGAAAATCTAAGTCAAAAAATCGCTGATACTCCTGAACCTGAAAGAACAAAAATGATAAAACAACTTGTTTATAAATACATAGATTGCTAATCAATGAATCAATAATGTTTTTTGATAAATTTTATAGCTATTTCGAGGCAACAAATTTTAATATAGTAATTAATTTTTATTTAGTAAAGTTAGTACTAATTTAATTATAAAAGATTTTTTGAAAAATTAATTATGCTATTGTAGTATACATTTCAATCTACACTTACTCTCTTTTTATCAAATTTATATGAAAATCCAATACCAAAGATCTCTTTAAATTGGATTCTTGGACCTTTTTTATCTACTATACCATCATTATTAGAGTCTATTTCTATCATTACATCATCATCATATATCAAACGTGTAGATATCGAAACTGTAATATATTTATTGATTTTCATAGATATTAATAATTCCCAATCAATATCAATGTTTTGAGGTTTATATAGATAATTTGAGAATAAGTCAATTTTGCTTTTTAATGTTACATTTGTTAGTATTTCTTTGTCAAAAGCTAGTCTTATATATCCACCTATTTCTGATCTACTATTTTTGCCTTTTTTGAGCAAATTACCATGTTCATCATAAATAGCTGGTTCTACTCCAAAAGCTCCATTATTGGCTAATGACTGATTATACACAAAAGTAAATTTTCCTGTGATAGGAGATATAAAAGCAGTGAGAAAATCAAATGGTTTGTAATCGATTCCTGCAGCCAGATATAGATATGCTGGAGACATAAAATCCGAAATTATCAAAGAGTCATTCGGATAATTGTAGCCAGGGGTCATCTGTGTTTTGAAATCGAGTAATGATGATATATATAGATTTTTAGAAAATTCTCTCCCATACTTAGAAAATAATTCTATTTTGTCGTCAGTTTTTTTTAACTTTTTTTTGCCTTCAATAAACATTCCATACATAAGGTCTAATGAATTGTCCCAAGAATTTTTATTTTTCAAATAATTAGCATTAATATTAAAAATGCCATGACCAGATATAGAGTTCTCACCGCCAGATGCCCAATTAATTAGAGCTGTTTGAGAAAAATTAATAGAAGCTAAACCATTAAAACTCCAACCATTTAGACTATCTTTATTCTTTTTTTTGAGCTCTTTTTCTAATTCAGTTATTTGGCCAGATAAATTATTGAAACTAATTATTATTATTAAAATAATTAACTTTTTTTTCATCTTAGTAGTATTTGCTTTATTTACAAATGTAGAAAAATTTTTAAAAAACTTATGATAAGGATAAGTTTTTATTGATTTTATAGCTTTATATAAAATTATTTATGTTTTTACATTTGCTAGATATATTTAAATTTATAAACTAATATACAAATAGTAATTTTTGAAATGTTTTAGTATTATTACACGGAATAAATCTAACTAAAAATGTACCTTTATCTAAAATTTTATAAGTTATTTCAGTTTCTATCAATTCCTCAAAAATTAAATCTCCTATCATAGAATAAATCTGAATAAAACCACTAGTGGGGACGATTATTTTAAATTCATCATTAGTAGGATTAGGATAAATTTGCAAATAATTAGTATTATCAAAATCATTAATATTGCTCTGCCCTGGCTCACTTATTGCAAAAGCATAATCTCCTGCTTTAGCATTTACTGTGGTTAGATATCCTGCCACTTGATTACCAGTTTTAGTAAAATTAACGATTTGCCAGGGTTCAGTACTGTTTTTTCTATATACTAAAACTAATGAGTCTACTGATGCAGCCGTAGGTAATAAATAAAAATCAGATGGATCTATATTTATTGGGTAAGAGCGATTATAGGAAATTTTTAAATTTACCTTATTATTATCTAAATATGGCAAATGTATGGTCCAGTAATGATTAGGGGATATCCTATGAATAGGATGATTTTTTAAAATTTGATGTGGTCCTATGAAATGATGTTCTACAAAAACAAGTAATGAATCTTCTAAATAAGTGGGCGTAATAATTACATTAGTATTGGGGATTGAATGATTGCTGATAGATTTCAAAAAAGCATAACCATTAATAATAGCATCTGCAGTTTTCTGTTTAGGATCTATCCATACGTCTATTGGTGCTATAGCATGATGGAAACCAATAAAATAATTTTGTAAGCCGGTATTTATTTTCAGTGAATCCATTTCTTTATTTGCTCCCCATAGCCATACTTCGATAGAATCATGTTCTGTCAAATAATCCCCTCCATACCTATGCTGTGAAGTATAGAGTTGAATAAAATTTATTTCATTATTATGCGAAACATTGAAAGAATCTATTCTGTAATGTGGCGTCCCTGAATGATACAAATAATTTTGGAAAAAATCATTTAAAACAATATTTGTGTATTGTTCGAAACTTTCCTGTATATCTATACACGATGCATTAGACCATGCAAATTGTTCTAAAAAATATTTAGTAGCACCGAAAAATAATGAATCTCCCAAATAATTTCTCAATGTATTCACTATTAGAGCACCTTTATCATACACAGTGGTGCCATAAGTAATATTTTGAGGTATATCGCAGAGTGGATAAAAGCCACCATCTACTTTATGAGCCTTTTTTAATACATCAGATAATAAATTTTTAATTAATAAATTTGCTTCTTCTTTTCCATACAATTTTTCTTTGTATAAAATTTCTGAAAATCTTGCCCATCCTTCATTTATCCACATTTCTTCAGCAGATTCACAGGTTGCCAAATTACCAAACCAATGATGAGATAATTCGTGTGCATATAAAGATTCATAAGCTAAATTACCATTTATACAAGCTATAGGATATGCTATATTCATTGCATGCTCCATGGCTCCCCCACTAAAAGGTACACCTACAAAACCTATACGACTCCACTTGTAAGGTCCATAATATTTTTCAAAAATATGAAATATTGATTTTAAATTTTGAAAGCTACCTGGTACTTTTGCTAATGAGCTATTAGGCACATAAATCTCTATTGGTACAATGTTATTAATTCCCTGTACTGTGTCCTTCCATACCACATAAGGACCCACTGAAACTGAAGCTAAATATGCTGGGATAGGATGTGGATTGTGCCAATGCCATTGTATAGTAGATAAATTTATAAAAGTAGAATCTATCAAAATACCTCCACATACTGCTTTTTTGCTAATTTCGGTGGTTATGTAATAGTCATAAGTGGCTTTGTCAGTGAAATTATCAATGCATGGAAACCATGAACGCCCCATATTATGTGGTATATTGTCTATGCCAATACCCATATTAAATGCATAATCACCAGAAAAATAAAATCCTCCCCAACCTCCAATATCGAGTGTGGGATGACCATGATAAAAAATCGTAATATCTACTGTATCTACAAACAAACCACTAATATTGAGTGTGCTGTCATTGTAATTATATAAACATAAAGTATTTTCACATTTCACTGAATCTATTTCTAAGCTCAATAAATCAAAGCTGATTTCAGAGATTTCATTTATTCCTACATCTAATGTTATTGTGGTTTTACAAAAAATTAATTGATCATCAAAATCAATAGAATCTATGTAAATATTATAATGTAATGCATCAATTTGAGAAAATAATTTAATAGTAAATAAAAAAAATAGAACAAAAAAATTTTTTTTCATAATTATCATTTTATTACAAAATTAGAACAAATTAATTAATTTTTTTACCTTATAATTATTGTTAAAAGTAGATTCAAATTTTTTATATTATTTTTTAATCTTATCTTTGCAAACTAAATATTGAAAAAATTGGAATAATATGAGCTTTAAAATTGTTGTGTTAGCTAAGCAAGTGCCAGACACTGCTAATGTAACGCAAGATGCTATGAAAGAGGATGGTACAGTAAATCGTGCTGTATTACCCGTTATTTTTAATCCAGATGATTTACATGCTTTGGAAATGGCATTGAGTGTTAAAGATAAAATTAAAGGAAGTGAAGTAATACTTCTAACTATGGGACCTGTGCGTGCTACTGAAATCATAAGAGAAGCATTATTTCGTGGTGCAGATAGGGGATATTTATTGACTGATAGGCGATTTGCAGGTAGTGATACATTAGCTACCAGCTATGCTCTATCTATGGCTATCAAAAAACTTTGGCCTGTAGATTTAGTTTTTACTGGTAGACAAGCTATAGACGGTGATACTGCACAAGTAGGCCCTCAAACTGCTGAAAAATTAGGATTATCTCAAATAACTTATGCTGAAAAGCTTATTGATATTGATGATTCGAGTATTACTATCAAACGCAGACTTGGCAGAGGTATAGAAATCATAAAAGCACCATTGCCATGTTTGATCACAGTGAATCAAAGTGCCCCACGTTGTAGATTTAGAAATGCTAAATTGGTAATGAAATACAAAAGAGCTGCATCTATTTCTGAACTCCAAGAACGTAATGAAGATTATTACCAACTATTCGAAAATAAACCTTATTTGAAAATAGATGAGTGGGGTGTAGAAGATATCAATGCTGATGTTAATTGGTTAGGGCTCAGTGGTTCGCCTACTAAAGTTAAAAAAATAGAAAATGTTGTCTTTAAAGCTAAAGAAAATCTAATACTTTCTGATAATGATAATGATATAGACAACCTTATGAAAACACTCATTAATAGCCATATTATAGGTTAAACTTCAAATAAAATCTTAGAGTTATGAATAGTATTTTTGTTTATTGTGAATTAACAGAAGAAAAAAATATAGCTGATGTCAGCTTAGAACTTTGTTCAAAAGGTAGAAAATTAGCTAATCAACTTGATGTACAGTTAGAGGCTATAGTAATAGGTGATGTAGATGAAGGTATTGCTAGTCAATTATCACCCTATGGTGTAGATGTTGTACATTTAGCCCAAGATAACAGGCTTTTTCCTTATCAAACATTACCTCATGCAGCTATTATGATCGATCTTATTAAAAACGAAAAACCTCAAATAGCTATTATAGGTGCTACTCCAATTGGTAGAGATTTGGCTCCTAGAGTGGCATCTGCATTACGTTGTGGACTTACAGCAGATTGTACAGAACTGGCTATTGGTTCTCATGTAGAGCCTAAAACTCAAAAAGAATACAAAAATCTGCTACTTCAGATTAGGCCAGCTTTTGGCGGTAATATAATAGCTACCATCATAAATCCTGAAACCCGACCACAGATGGCTACTGTTCGCGAAGGCGTAATGAAAAAAGAAATAGTTTCTACTACTTATAATACTAAAATTAGTAAAGTCGATATCGGTAAAATCTTGAAACCTGAGCATTTTATATTACAAATCATCGAGCGCCATGTAGAAGCTCAGAAAATTAATATTAAAAATGCTAACATTATTGTAGCTGGTGGCTATGGTATGGGTAGCAAAGAAAATTTTCAAATGTTATTTGAATTTGCTAAGCTCATAGGAGCAGAAGTAGGTGCTTCGAGAGCAGCTGTAGATGCTGGATTCACAGAGTCAGAACGTCAAATTGGACAAACAGGAGTCACAGTTAGACCTAAACTCTATATAGCTTGTGGTATTTCTGGTGCTGTACAGCATAGGGCTGGTATGGCAGAGAGTGCTACAATTATCTCAATAAATACTGATCCAAAGGCTCCTATTAATGAAATCGCTGATTACGTTATAATAGGAGATGTCAATTCAGTAATACCTAAAATGATTAAATTTTATAAACAAAATATTAAATAATTGTGTTATGGAAAATTTCTTTTTAGATAATAAATCCCTTAAATTTCATCTTAATCATCATCTAATGGAAAAAATAGTTCGTATCAAAGAAGATGATTTTTCAGAAAAAGATATTTATGATTATGCACCTCAAGACGTAGAGGATGCCATAGATAATTATGAAAAAGTGTTAGAAATTATTGGTGAAATAGCTGGCGAAGTGATAGCCAACAATGCAGAAATAGTTGATGCTGAAGGTCCACAACTAATTAATAATGAAGTACATTATCATCCCGCTACTCAAGAAAACTATAATTCACTGATGGAGGCTGATGTGATGGGAATGACTTTGCCGAGAAAATATCAAGGCTTAAATTTTCCAATATTACCTTTTGTAATGAGTAATGAGATCATAGCTAGAGCTGATGCAAGTTTTTCAAATATATGGGGTTTGCAAGATTGTGCTGAAACTATAAATGAATTTGCTAGTGAAGAAATTAAAGATCAATATTTGCCACTTTTTTCTCAAGGTAAAACTGGAGCTATGGCATTAACAGAACCTGATGCTGGTAGCGATCTGCAAGCCGTACAATTAAAAGCTACCTATGATGAGAAAAAAGAAAAATGGTATCTAAATGGTGTAAAGCGCTTCATTACAAATGGTGATGCAGATATTTCTCTCGTTTTAGCAAGATCAGAAGAAGGAACCACTGATGGACGTGGCCTTTCACTTTTTTTATATGATCGTAGTGATAAGGCTGTTACTGTTAGAAGAATAGAAAATAAAATGGGAATTCATGGTAGTCCTACCTGTGAATTAGTTTTCAAAAATGCTCCTGCCCGCCTCATTGGACAAAGAAAATTAGGCCTTATCAAATATGTGATGTCTCTAATGAATGCTGCTAGACTTGGTGTAGCAGCTCAGTCCGTTGGTATAGCTGAGGCTGCTTATAGAGAAGGATATAAATATGCTCTAGAAAGATATCAATTTGGTAAGCCCATTATTCAATTCCCTGCTGTTTATGAGATGCTCAATCTGATGAAAGCTAAACTAGATGGAGCTCGAACATTGATGTACGAAACTACTAGATTTGTTGATATTTATAAAGGGTTAAATTATCTTTCCGAAAAAAGACCTCTCAATCAAAATGAAAGAGATGAACTAAAAAAATATCAAAAACTATCTGAATATTACACTCCTCTTGTCAAACTTTTTGCTAGTGAATATGCTAATCAGGTTACATATGATGCTATGCAAATACATGGTGGATCAGGTTATATGAAAGACTATCCTATCGAAAGACTCTATCGAGATGCAAGAATTACTAATATCTATGAAGGTACCTCTCAGCTACAAGTAGTAGCCGCTATCAGAGGCATTACTAATAATACTTTTCGTGAAAAATTAAATGATTATAATTCTCAAATCACGCACCCTGAATTACAAAATCTGAAGTCTTCATTAATAAAAATGACTTCTCAATACGATCATGTTTATTCGAAAATAAAAGATACTGCTGATCAAGAATTATTAGATTTTCATGCTCGCAGACTTGTAGAGATGATGGGTAATATTATTATTAGTTATTTATTATTATTAGATACTCAGAGAGATATTCAATATCTAAGTTCTGCTCAGACTTTTATTAAGTATGCTAATGCACAAAACACTCAACATGCGGGCCTAATTACAACAATGGATGATGAAGACGTGTGTGCTTGCAAAAATAATTTTGGCATTGAATGAGGTTGTGTTAAAGAAGCTATTAAAATCTAATAGATGAATGCTTTAGCCATTCATAGTTAATAAAAATTCTTCATTATTTTGAGTATAGCGCATTCTCTCTTGTATAAAAAGCATAGCTTCCTGAGTATTCATATCAGCGAGATGATTTCTTAGTATCCAAACTCTTTGCAAGATATCCTTGGGAACTAGAAGGTCATCGCGTCTAGTACTAGAAGCCACAATATCTATTGCAGGAAAAATACGTTTGTTAGCCAATTTGCGATCTAATTGTAATTCCATATTACCAGTCCCTTTGAATTCTTCGAAGATTACCTCATCCATTTTAGAACCTGTATCGATGAGGGCAGTGGCAATAATAGTAAGTGAACCTCCATTTTCTATCTGGCGGGCAGCACCGAAAAATCTTTTGGGTTTTTGCAATGCATTGGATTCTACACCACCTGATAATATTTTACCACTAGGAGGCGCCATAGTATTATGTGCTCGAGCTAAACGTGTAATAGAGTCTAAAAGTATCACCACATCGTGTCCGCACTCTACCATTCGTTTAGCTTTTTCTAATACTAATTGTGATATTTTTACTTGTTTTTCGGCAGGCTCATCAAAGGTAGATGCTATCACCTCAGCTTTAACACTTCTAATCATGTCTGTAACTTCTTCAGGCCTTTCGTCTATCAAAAGAATTATTAAATAAGCTTCTGGATGATTATATGCAATCGCATTAGCAATTTCTTTCAAAATCATAGTTTTTCCAGTTTTTGGTTGAGAAACAATAAGCCCTCGTTGCCCTTTGCCAATCGGGCAAAACAAATCTATGATGCGACTAGTTAAAGTCTCATGAGGATGACCAGTTAGATTAAATTTTTTATATGGAAAAAGTGGAGTCATATAATCAAATGGCACTCTATCTTTAACATATTGAGGCTCTAAGCCGTTTACTTTTAATACTTTTACTAATGGAAAATATTTTTCTTTTTCCCTTGGTGGTCTTATAGTCCCCTCAATAGTATCGCCCAACTTTAGCCCTAAAGATCTAATTAGTGTATTGCTTACATATACATCATCTGGAGAATTGTAATAATGAAAATCCGAACTTCTCAAAAAACCAAAACCTTCTGGTAAGATATCTAATACACCTTCTACTTCTATGATACCTTCATTTTCCCAAAAATAAATCTTTTTTGTCTTAGTATTACTCTCTTCTGCTATTTCCATTTCACTGTCAACATTTTTTTCTATATCTGTGGCTTCATCCTTATATAATTTGTCAATTACCATTTCATCATCTGCCAAGTCAGAAATTTCTAATGCATCTGTATCGATTATTTTTGATTCTTCAATAGGTTTATTATCTTTATCTGTCTTTTTATTATCAACACTTTGTGTGTGTTGTTTTTCTTTTTTACTAACATTACTTGCCTTAGGTTGTGTAGATTTACCTGTATCTTCGTTTATATCGACTTTAGTAGTTTTTATTCTTTTTCTTTTAGTTTTAGTATTTTGTTCGTCATTATTTTCTGTAAAATTACTTTCTTTATCTTTTTCATTTTCGTTAAGTTGTTCTATTATTTTTAATATATCTTTTTCTTTGAAATCAGGATTATCTTTTATTAAAGAAATCAATTCTGATTTTTTATACTTCCTCGGATTACTAATTTTTAGATTTTTAGCAATAAGTACTAACTGATTAAATTTTAAATCGTTTAAATCCATATATTTTTAAAATTAATTATTTATAATTTTTTAAAGTTAAAATTTTAAACTTGATATTAAAAGGTTCTTATTTTATATATTTTTTTATGATTTAGTAATATTTTTTTAAAAAAATTATAAGCTCTTTGTTTTCTGCAAAATCAATTAAAGTGATTTATTTTATGCAAAGATAAATATTTAATTTTATATGACAAAATTAAATAAATTTCCTAACAAGCATTTAAACAACAATTTTTTATAAAATTTATTATAATAAAGCCCGTACAGTGATGCTGCCTACATGAGTCATGCTACTGTGTTGCATTATTCTACCTTCGTATTGCAAAGAAATTTGTATTAGTTTATTTAAAGTTCTTTGCCATTGTATTTGGATCAATCCATTATTTCCTTGTTTATATCCTTCTAGCATAAGGTATTCCATAGTAGGATCTGACAAATTTTTTGCAATATTATATATCCAACCAAATTTCCCCATAAATGTTCCTGCTTTTATCGAAAAGATACGTGGTTCTATGTATAATTCTATTTTGTTATTTTTAATATTTTGCTCTTTATCGAATACATACGAATACCTAGGTCCTACACGTATCTGATATTTGGTTTCTAAATATTGTAGTTCTAATTTTTCTGTATATCCAGCGAAACTATAAGAAGTGCTAGATCTGAATACTGATTTATTAGATTGATATGTATATTCACTTATAGATTGTAAATTCCACTTTTTAGCTATTGGAATATAAAATTGTAAAGAATGATTTAATTTTTTTTGCTCTATATTACCTACTATTAATGTTTGAAGTATTTTTTGCTTATAAAATTCATATCTTACAGAAAGATTTATTTTTTGAGGATGATATTCTAATATACTTCTAAACCTCTCGCTAGAATTGATTAATGAGTCCGGCTTTTTGTTAATTCCTAAAAAATTAAAATTAATAGTATTTTGATTTATATCAAAAAATGATTGCAAGCTAAAATTCTTTAAAAATACCGGGAATTTTTTTATTAGTTGAGGTGAAAATCTAAAATTGAAACTACATGTTTGATGATACGAGCTGATGTAATCCTGTGTAGGGATAGTAAGCAATATATATTGAGCTTGATCATTAAAGTTAGCTATGTGAAATTCATCTAACTCTTGCAATCCATTATTATTAGCATCTATCCAGTAGTGTGAGCCTTGCCCTATCGGTACTTCGATATAAGTATAATCTATTCGTGGTGACTGTCTCTGAGACAAAATATATCGTAGTTGCATATTAAAAGATTTATTTTTAGTGTATAAATTAACCTCATTATCACTGGTAAAATAATTTTTTTTAACTGTATCACTTGTTTGCATAACGAAATAATTATTTTGTCTTAGACTCCATATTATTTTTTTTATTTCTAATTGATAGCCAGTTTTATGTTGCTTACGAATCAATGGCATTTTTTCATTGTAATATTCGTAGTATAATTTCAAAAATGTTTGTGTACTATCTCCCCAGCCTATATAAGGTGAGAAAGAATAATATTCCTGTGAATTATTTAGCATTATTTTGTTTTTGTAAATAGGATGATATTCTATTTTATTATCTATACCTAGCCACAGAGTTTTAATGTTAAAGCCAATGTTAGAACTATGCTTTAGATAATCAATCTGATATGATGGCAAATGTGTATGCGAATAATCATTAGTAGTTACGAAATGAAATTTTTGCCAATAATATCTTGCATTTGCATTTGCTATGATAGAATATTCATTTTTTGATTTATTAAAAAACGAAGTTTTTATATGTGCAAAATTATTTTTTTCGTTTTTAAAATTATAAATTAATCCATTCCATAATTCCATCTTTTCAGAGGTATATAATTCCCTATTGAAAATTTTATTTTCTTCGGGATTGTATAGAGGTTCTAATGAGGTAAATTGTGATTGCACACCCTGAGAAAAAAAAGTTAGAGTATGCTCAGATGATGGTTTACCTATTAATTCAAATTTATATGCTAATCCTTGACTTTTATTATCTTGTTCACTAAATGTATTTATATCATTTTGTGAGTATCCGATTGTTATCCGCGTTTCTAAGTTTTCTGAAGGTTTATAAAAAAAATAAGATTCTATTAAATTGATACGTTTGGGAGCATTTAGTATGCGAATTGGCTCATATTCACCTTGAGGTATTCCATTTATTGGCGCTATCCATTCATATATTTTACCATTTATAGCATAATTGCTCACTATATAATTTCCTTTGTTTTTGCCTACATATGTGAAATCAACTTTATAGAGTTGTGTAGTACTATCTCGTGAGTAAACAAACACTGAGTCATAGTCTAGCGTATCTATAATAGCATACGTAATATTTTGATCTTTGTAATTAGTAGCTCTAAATGATGGAATTTTAACAGGTACATTGGCGCCAGCTTCAGCTAGTATCACCTTGTCACTATCAGATAAACTTAGTAACAAGGGTTGAGCTTTTATATCTCCCTCAGAAAAATAATTGATTCCCCACTGCCATTTGTCTCCAGAGATTTCTGTATATAAACCATAAGAAGCTTGAGCATAATTATAGTCGGTATATAAAAACTCTATTACGATATGCATGGATGTGCGTATGAAAATTTTAGGCATAAAAGTGATTTCTGCGGTATTATAATCTATTACATAGTCTGCGTCATAGCCACGTTTGAGTAAAATGCCATCTAAATAAACTTTTTCAGATCCTGCTATTACTTGTATATAGTTAGCCTCTATAGTTTGTAGTTTGTATGGTCCAGAGACACCGTCTATGGGTTTCAACTCTATTCTAGAAAATTTCCCTTTGTTTATAGCTACCACCCCTCCATAATTGAAAGAATGTTTTTCAGTTTTACTAATATTAGAAAAACTAGTTCCTTGAAGCTTACGTGAATATTTAGATAGCACTGCATTTTCGGGACTATGAATATTGAAATCGCCGAGTGTAAACTTGAAATTATCTTTTTTTAATGTTATGTATACTCTATCTATTTCTTGCAATCTGGCACTAGTGCCTTCGGGTTGTACAGGTAAATTTTTATCATTTAGATTGCCTTCTATTTGAAAAGGGGCTATCTCACCATAAAATTGCAAATCTAATGCAGACTGTACTGAGCTCTGTCCTCTACTGCTCATCATTATACTACGAGATATATAACCATTTGTATATATTTCTCCTCTTTCTTCTGGATGAATTTCAGGTACAATAACATGAAAAGGTGATAGCTCCTCGCTTTGCAATGTATCTTTGTAGATAATAGATAAAAGAGTAGTAGATATTTTTTTTTTAATATATCTTAATCGGCATCTATATGTAAAAGGTAAATGAATAGACGTGTCAATATTTATATAGATTTTTTGATTTTCGATGTCCAATATTTGATTATTAATCAATTTATTTGTATCTATTAACAATTTTATATATAATATTTCGGAGTTATTAATATCTATAGTGTCTTGGTATGAATGAATGATAAATGTCGTATCTATTATGTTTTGAGAGAAAATATTAATGTGAATAAGAAATAAAATAATAAAAACACAATATTTATACACTTACAAGATGATATTTGATTTAGTAAATAATTAGTAAAAATAATAATAAATGTAAAAATGGGTAAAAAGAAAAAAAACTTTCAACTAAATACTAAAAATAACTTATCAATACTTATAATTATTTACTCTATAAAAAATAAATTAAAAAAAATAATGAGCAAAAACAATATCACAATTGCTTAGAATATGACATAATAATGATATTGTCTATGATTTTTTCAATAATTATATTGCAAAAATACCTAGTTCAATAAAGCGATATAAAATTTACAACCAACGAACTAAATAAAAGTCTTGTTTATGAGCTAATAAAGGATGATTGGGTCTCATTCTGATAGAAAAATTATAAACGCCACTTTGCTCCATAGGCATCGAGCATTCATAAATAGTTTTAGTGTCATCACAACCAATAAAATCAAAAGTTCTAGTAAATTCAATATCTACAATGCGTCCTTCTACTTTTTTGCCAAAAATAAGTTCGATAACTACATCATCAGGTTTAAGTTCTTTGAGATCCATGACTAATTTAGCAGTAAATTTTTCTCCAAGTGGTAGGGGCCCTTTGCTGCTGTCATACATTTCCATATCTATGATATGTATTTCATCCCAGTTTCTTAGCACTTTTCTTTTCCATGAAATAAATTCAAACAAAACTTTATGATCATCATTAGTCAGTGTGTAGTAATAGTTATTTAAATTATCATAAAATTTATCATCATATTCTAAAAGCATGCGTTTAGTGATAAAATGAGGAGCAATGTAAAAATAAGCATTTTTCATCATTTCTACCCATTTTTGTGGTATACCTATATTATCTCTATCATAAAATGTAGGTGCTATCTCGTCTTCGATGATGCTATAAATGATTTCTGCATCTAATTCATCTTGAAGTTTTGTGTCATCATAAGTGTTTTCTTGCCTCAGTGCCCATCCAGCTCCAGGTACGTAACCTTCTGCCCACCATCCATCTAATACACTAAAATTTAAAGTACCATTCATAACAGCTTTCATACCAGAGGTACCACTAGCTTCCAAAGGTCTAGTAGGAGTATTTAACCATACATCTACACCTTTTACAAGTAATTTAGCTAATTCAGTATCATAATTTTCAATAAAAATAATTTTACCGATAAATTCAGGCATACGCGATACTTCTATGATTCGCTTGATCAGATCTTCGCCAGCTTTATCAGAAGGATGAGCTTTGCCACTAAAAATAAAGCGAACAGGATAATGTGGGTTATTAACAATATCAGCCAAACGTTTTAAATTAATAAATAAAAGATGAGCTCTTTTATAAGTAGCAAACCTGCGAGCAAAGCCAAAAGTAAGAATTTCAGGAGTTTTATTTAATTCTTCTAAAGTACGAATGATTTGTGTAGGTGATTCTTGTCTTTGAGGCATCTCGATGCCCAATCTTTCTATTATAGAATCATAAAGTTCATTTTTTTGTTTTAGCTTTAGATTCCATATAGTAGCCGGTTTCAGATTATCTATAAATTTCCAGTAATTATGGTTCTCGTGCACATGTTCGAAAAAGTCGCTACCAGCACAATCTAGAAATAATTTTTGCCAGTCACTAGTCATCCAAGTTTTAGGATGCACTGCATTTGTAACATAATCAAAAAATAACTCACTTTCGAAAAATCCTTTATATAAATCTTTGAACATAGAACAGGTAACTCGCTTATGAATTTTGCTAACAGCATTGACGTATGTAGAGGTTTTAATAGCTAAATGAGTAACTGAAAATTTAGTTTCTAAACGATGTTCTCTGCCAAAATCCATAAATTCTTCCCATGTAATATCTAATGATTCTGGAATATGAGCAAAATAAGTACGCATGAGATCTTCGGAAAATTTATCATGTCCCGCTGGTATTGGAGTATGAGTAGTAAATATAGAAGTTTTTTTAACCAACTCTAATGCATGTTGCATAGAAAAATGTTTTTCTTTAATATAATATCTCAATCTAGCAATATTAGCAAAAGCAGCGTGCCCCTCATTCAAATGAAATACCGTAGGCTTTATCCCCATTGCTCTCATAGCATCTATAGAACCGAAACCAAGAAGATATTCTTGTTTTAATCTCATTTCCCACTCGGCATCGTATAGTCTAGCAGTTATTTCTTTATCTTCATCTAGGTTTTCTTCTATATCAGTATCCAATAAATATAGAGCTATTCTCCCCACTTTTACTTGCCAGATTTTAGCATAAACATTTCTCCCTGGCAAAGGTAAATGTATTTTTAGCCACTGGCCATCATTATTTCTTACAGCGGTAATAGGTAAATTAGTAAATTTTTGTGGTATATATTGTACGATTTGCTCTCCTAGGCGAGATAGTTTTTGTTTGAAATAGCCGTATCTAAATAATAGACCGAAGGCTACTATAGGGAAATTACTATCACTAGCTTCCTTTAGATAATCACCTGCTAAAATACCCAAACCACCACTATAAATTTTCAAAAAAGCATGAATACCGTATTCCATACATAGATATGCTACTAATTTATCATTTTCTTTATATGGAGATATGCTCATATAGTCAGTGAACCTTTTGTATATGGAATTTAATTTTTCTATAAAATCTTGATCTTTTGATAAATTTATTATCTCTTCATAAGACATCATCTCTAACATAGCAATTGGATTATTCTCAGATTTAATCCAATATACAGGATTAATATTTTTTAATAATTCTATGGCTTCTTCATCCCATGTCCACCAAAGATTTTGTATCATATCTACTAGAGGTAAAAGCGAAGCTGGATATTCAGGTTTTACATATACTTTGCGCCATTCTGCTATCTCAATTTCTTTTGGACTAGTAACTACATAATCCTTTATTGTTTTGAAATAATAAAGATCTAATCTCTTTTCTGATTCTCTAATAGCAGAATCGTAAAGATCAAAATAATTGCAAATAAAATTATTCCAATGAGCTAACTTAGCTACTTGCCAACATTTATCTCTTAATGATTTTCTTTGCTCTTCGCTAAGTTGTAATTGTTCAAAGACATAGCTAACTATATTTTTTACTGCATCATCATCATTATAATCATTCCTTTCGATTATCCTTATATATTGAGAAGTATCAATATTTAGAGATTTAACCCAGTTACCATATCCAGAGAGACTCGTAGAGAGAGTAGGAATGCCATAAGCGGTACTCTCCATAGGAGTGTAACCCCAAGGTTCATAATAAGATGGGAAAAGTGTAAGGTCAAAGCCCATCAAAAATTCATAATAAGGAATATTCAAAAGTCCATCATGCCCATCTAAATACGAAGGAATAAATAAAACTTTAACTGGATTATCATCTTGATTTATTAGTCCTTCAGCTTTGAAAGCGTTTGTTATAGGATCATGATCTTCATTACTTAGGTAGTGTGATGTTAGATATTTTTTAATGGCTACTGAGTTATTATTGTAAGCATCTAGCACATCATGAATAGGTCCTTGTATGCCAGCAGGTACAGCGATACAAGCATAGATAGTTCTGTTAGGATTTTGATTTTTTATTTTTCCTAAAGATTTTATAAATAGGTCTATGCCTTTGTTACGCATTTCGTATCTACCTGATAACAATATTAAAAAGGGATTAGGATCTTCTGCACCGCTAGTAGCTTTAAATAATCTAATAATTTTTTCGCGAGAAGCGGCTTTAATTTTTTCATATTCATCCCCTTGGGGTACTAGATCTATATCAAAGCTATTAGGTGTTATAACGTTAGGTTCTTTATCTAAAAAGTATTTACATTCTTTAGCAGTCACAGGAGATACAGTAGAAAATGCATCAGCACATCTGGCAGCACAGTATTCCATTGAAAATTTAGAAATTATATTAAACTTTTGAGCCATATGCTGTGGATCATAATTAGTCATTTCACTATATAATGGGAGTCCATTACCAGCAATAGTCCTTCCCATAATGGTAGCGTGTGTTGTAAAAGCGGTGCCCACTTGAGGTACTTTATCCTCTAGATATAAAATACCAGCACCAGTAAGCCATTCATGAAAATTGGCAACTATTTTATCCTGAGCTGTAATATGATATTCATAAAAGTGATGAATCACTCTACCTGCCTCATAACCAAACAAAGCTGGTTCTATATAATCCCAGCCTCCATATAAAGAGTCTAACTTGTATTTTAGCCATAGATCTGTAAAAATCTTATTTCTTTGTTCAAATAAATGCCTAAAGTCTACTAGAATAGTTATGGGACTGCCCTTTATTTTCCATCTTCCGATTCTGATTCGTAATCCATCTTCTCGTGCTTTCAATACCCATTTATGATACAAACCTTCATCAGGTTCAAACATATAACCATTAGCTGCATCTTTTACTATATCAGGACCTATAAGTATATATTGTGAACCTAGCAAATCCACTAATTTATAAGCCTTAGTGGATAAGACTGTAAATATGCCACCCACTTTATTACAAACTTCCCAACTAACTTCGAATAAAAAATTTGGCATCAATTTCTTTTCTTCCATGTTGATATTTTTTACATTATTTACAAATTATTTACAAATATAATATTAAAAGTTATCTAAAAAATCATTTCAACTAATACATGTCTGAATTATAAATAGTTTAAGCTAAAATATAACGCCATTAGACATAATTATATATTATTTTGTCCTATAAATTTATTAATCATTTTTCTGGCTCTATGAAGTTTCCCTTTTACGGTACCTAGAGGTAAATTGAGTTCTTCGGCTATCTCTTCATATTTTTTATCTTCGAAATAAAATTTTTCTACTAAAATCCTATAATGAGGTTTTAACATAGAAACGTAATCTCTCACAGCTTCTTTTTCTTCTTGTCGAATAACAATATTATCGGGTTCATGTTTTTTATCCTCAGCTATGTCATTTAAAAAACTACTTGCATCATCATTGATAAAATCTTTTTTGCAATTGTGTAAAACATTTTTTTTACAATTGCGAATGTAATCAATTGTATTATTTTTTGCAATAGTGTATAACCAAGTACTAAAAGCGTAATCGAAGGAATAAAGAGACAAATTTGTAAATGCTTTATAAAAGGTTTCCATTAATATATCTTCTGCTGCTACCCTGTCACCTACCATTTTTATAATAAAAAAATATAATCCATCCTTATAATTATTCATCAATGTGGCAAAAGCCATACTATCACCATTCTTTGCGTTAATAACAAGTTCATTTATCTTTTTTTTATCTTTTAGCATCATATTTTTTTTAGAAAAATACTATTTCCATTTAGTTTCTTTATTAAAAATACTGATAATAAAGAAACTAAAAAGAAATATTGAATTTAAAAAATCTAAAATTGGCGCCATCCATATTAGATTTTTTTCTTTTAAGTTTTTATTTATTTTATTTAAAACTAACACTTGAATAATAGCTTTTATTATAAATATACTAATAGCAAAGATATAAAATTTTTGAATTATTATTTGTAAAATTATCAACACAGGAAATGCTATCTGTAGGCAATGTATCAAAGTTAAATATATCTGAGGAACAATTTTGTAATAAGATGAACTCTTAAAATGTCTTTTTTTCTGAATAAAATATTTGTTCAAGCTTTTAGGAGCCTTTGATATAGTATGGGCTTTGTGATCTATACAAATAGATACATTATCTTTATTAGCGGCATCTTTTATAAATAAATCATCATCGCCTGTCATTAGATTCATATGATTAGTAAATCCTTTTACCCTAAAAAAAAGTTCCTTTTTATAAGACAAGTTACGCCCGACGCCCATATAAGGAAACCCCCATATAGCGGCAGAAAAGTACATAACAGAATGAAAAAAAGTATCCCAACGAATAAGTGTATTGAGAAATCCTTTTGTCTTCTCATATTTGCCATAACCTAAGACTATCTCAGTCTTGTCTGAATATGCCTCCATCATAGTCATCAACCAAAGATCTGATGCAGGTTTACAATCAGCATCTGTCAATAATAAATAATCGAATTTAGTATTTTTTATTCCTATTGATAATGGGAATTTTTTCCCTTTATAAATTTCAAACATTTTATTATCTAATCTCAGATAATTTAGATTAGAGTATTTATATTTTAGTTCACAAATAATATCTTCGCTGTTATCAGTCGAATTATCATCCACCACTAGCACTTCGAATTGATTAGGATATCTTTGCTCACATATGAGGGGTAGATGATTTTTTAGATTAAATCCTTCTTCTTTAGCAACAATAACAATACTAACAGGAGGATATTTTTTATTAACGGTTTTTTTGTAAAATGCTAATCGGATAAAGATAACTAAATAATAAAGTAATAAAAGAAAAAAAACTATTAAAAGGCTTATAGTCAGTGGATTATGTAAATATATCGTCATCATGTCACCACAAAATTACAAATAGATAATGAAATACCAAGATAGATTTTTATTCAAAAAAAAATATAAACTAAAATAAATGATGTTAAAAAAAATATTTCAAAGTTTAATTTGAAAAAAAATTATTCAAAAATAAATTCATCGAAAACTTCTTGATAGGCAGATAATAAAGAAGATTTAGAAATAAAACCTTTATATTTTCCATTATCTACAACAGGTATATTCCAAATATTTTTGGCTCTGACTTTTTCAATTATAGAATCCACAGATTCATTAATATCGATTACTATTTCTGGTTTTTTCATTATATCTTTGATATAAACTTTATCATATTTATCTGGTTCAAATATAATTTTTTTAATATCTTTAAAATGAATCAGCCCAACTAGATTACTAGAGTTATCGATAACAGGGAAAACATTTCTATCGCAATTTTTGATAGCATCGACTAAGTCGGCTAATTTTTGATTTACAGTAAGAGGATAAAATTCAGTTTCTATCAGTTCATCTTTATCTAATAAAGTAAAAACATTCTTTTCTTTGTCATGAGTAAGTAATTCTCCACGTTCAGCTAGAGGTTTAGTATAAATAGAATAAGGTTCCACTAGTCTAGTAGTGCCATAGGCAATAGTAGCAGTTATAATAAGCGGGATAAAAAGATTATAACCACCTGTAAGCTCTGCTATCAAAAATATTGCAGCTAGTGGTGTCTGTATTACGCCAGCCATTACACCAGCCATACCTACAAGTGTAAAATTATTAATATTTAAACTTGTATTAAATATAAGATTCATCATCAAAGCAAAAGCAGTACCACCTACAGCACCTGTAAATAGAGCTGGAGCAAATACACCACCTACACCTCCAGCACCAGTAGTGAGAGCTGTAGCTATTACTTTCATAAAAAATAATATTATTAATAATATTAAAAATCCTACTTGAGAATTAAAATATGGATAAATGATAGAAGAAGAAAATAGTTGTTCAATTTTCCCACTTAAAATACTCTCCATGCTATTGTATCCTTCACCATATAAAGGTGGAAATAAATATATTAACAATCCTAATAATCCCCCACCTATCAATATTTTGAAAGATTTCTTTTTTATTTTAGATAATTTTTTTTCTACAAAACTGAAAGTACGTAAGAAATAAATAGATAGTAAACCAGCAAATATGCCAAGTAAAAAAAAGAATAAAGTATTAGAATAATTATAATTAGTAAAAACTGCAAAATAAAATTCTGCTTTTTGACCTAAAAAAAATGTAGCTACTATAGTAGCTGTAACACAACTGAGCACTACAGGAATCAAAAATCCAGCAGTGATATCCATAGCTAATACTTCAATAGAAAAAATTAAACCAGCAATTGGAGCTTTGAAAATAGCAGCTATAGCTGCAGACATTCCTGCACTGATAAATAGAAGTTTATATTTATATGAATAATTAAAAAATTTAGCCGTATTTGAACCTATAGCAGCACCAGTAGTTACTATAGGTCCCTCCATACCGATAGAACCACCAAAAGCAGCAGTGATAACACAAGCTACTATATTTGAATAAATATTATGTGGATGAATATCTCCCTTATTTTTTGTTATAGATTGCAAAACCCGTGTAACCCCGTGGTCTAATTTTTCTTTAATTATATTATCTGTAAAAATCACAGTTAATATAATACCAATAATGGGTAGAAAAAAATAAAGTAACGAAAAATGTCCTACACGTGTAATATCTTGTACCCAAGCCGTAAGGTTATATACACCATTTTTTAATAGTACTGCTGCTAGCCCAGTTATTATACCAATAATAATAGCTGGAATAATAGCTTGATTGATAACAGCTCTATAGCCAATTTTTAGAAAATCGAATGTGGGTCGCTTCTTTTTCTTAATCATTACCTCATTTTCATTTCCAAAAATAACAAAAATTTAATATATCAAAATAAGCTTAGAAAGTTTAAATAAGGATAAAAGTACAAATTTAGAATTATATTTATTATGTTAGTAAATTACAATAATAGATAATCTTAGTAAGAGAGTGGGTGAGAAGTAGAAAAGGTAAAATTGTATGTGGAAATTTAATTTTTTTTATATGTTAGCAAACGTGAGATAAAAATAATGGATATAATCATTGATAAAAATAAAAAATCACGAAAGTGCTTGATTGAAAATTTTAGCTTGTAAATAATAATGATAAAATATTTGGGGATCTAAAGTTATAAAAAATTGAATAGGGTTAACGGGATTATTTTTGATCCTAATCTCATAATGTAGATGTATTCCAAAAGAAATCCCAGTATTACCTACATAACCTATCAACTCACCTGCAGATACTTTGCGTCCAGTTGCTACTTTCTTTTCTAATAAATGTGCATAAACAGTAGATATATTGTTGCCATGATCTATAATAATAGTTTCACCATAGCCAAACATTGATTTATCTGGATTTCTAACTACTCCACTAGCAGTTGCATACACAGGAGTACGTAATGGAGCCGCAAAATCAATGCCAGTATGAAAAAAAGTATTTTTGAGAATTGGATGTATTCGTTCTCCAAATCCACTTGCTATCTCGTAGTTTTCTTTTAATGGCATGCGAATTGGTAATTTCATTAAATCATTAATATTTTCTGGTAAATAATGAAATAGAAAATTATAATAATAATATTGAATATTTGATTTTTGCTTTATTTTAGTCAAATTTTCATCAATAATTTTTAACATATCAGATAAAGATTTTGCACTTGTTATTTTTGAAGTATTCATCTCTTTATCTTCGTCAATATAATCTGTATTAAAAATGTTTTTGAATATAATATTATTTTTTATAGATAGAGTATCTAATAATATTTCTATTTGTTTTTGATTATTTTGTATTTCTTCATATATTTTTTCTAATTGTGCTAATTCATAAGCTTTTTTCTCCTCCTCTTTTGATGGAAAAATGTAAATAGCTATTAATGTAAATATAAAACCTAATGCTAAAGCTGTAGCTATGACTCCTAATACAATAGATATATAACGTTTAGTAGTTTTATATGGTTTTAAATATAAATTTTCCCAATGTAAGCTTTGGTAGTATGATTTATTTTTTTTCATTTGTATTTTTGATATTAAAATATATCATTTGACAAAAATCTTAAATATTTTAAATTGAAATTATTGCAAAAATAAAAAAAAATTAATTAAGTGTTTTTATTATTATAATATAGCATTGAGATATTTATATTAATGCTTTGTATGTTTGTGAGTTTACTGCATTTTCATTAGTACCTATATTTTTTATATACTCTATTAGTCATTATCCTCATTACAAATATATCACAAGTTTTTTCTTAAATATTTTATGACTCTCATATTTAATTTACAAAATTATTTATTTTCACAACTACTTGATTTTTAATTTTTAGAATAGTTATGATAAATATATCCAGACATTGACTAAAAAACGGGTCTTACAATTGCTTTGAACATTTCAAAAATTTCGAAGCTAATCAAAAAAAGATACTAAACCACTTATATACTTCTGCCTATCTAGTTTTGTTGGTGCAAAATACAAAATTGAAATTCAATTTTAATGATTAATAATGTTTACTTAACCCTTGTATTTCTTTGATAAATCAAAAATTGCATAATTTTTGTTACAATTATATTACTAATTGTAGTAGTATTAGTTAAATACTTATTTCAATTATTCTTTATAATTTCGAAAAAAATTTGTTTCATGGATCATCCATTATATTTGTATAATAGTTTGACTAGGAAATTAGATCGTTTTGTGCCTATTAATGAGCCATTTGTAGGGCTTTATGTATGTGGTCCCACAGTATATGGTGATCCACATCTAGGTCATGCACGTCCAGCCATCATTTTTGATGTTTTGTTTAGATATTTGAAAGAACTTGGTTACAAAGTTAGATATGTACGAAATATAACAGACGTAGGTCATTTAGAAAATGATGCTGATGATGGGGAAGATAAAATCCAGAAAAAAGCGAGATTAGAACAGTTAGAACCCATGGAAATAGTAAATTATTATACTCGTAGATATCATCAAGCCTTAGATTTATTAAATATCATGCCTCCATCTATTGAGCCATTTGCTTCAGGACATATACCAGAGCAGATAGAATTAATTCAAGAAATTTTAGATAATGGATATGCATATCTATCTAATGGCTCTGTATATTTCGATGTTATTAAATATCAAAATGATACTAATTTATATGGTATTTTGAGTGGACGTAAATTAGAAGATTTATTAGCACATACAAGAGAACTTCAGGGCAAAGAAGAGAAAAAGAGCCCTTATGACTTTGCACTATGGAAAAAAGCCACACCTCAGCATATAATGCAATGGAATTCTCCTTGGAGTAAAGGATTTCCAGGTTGGCATTTAGAATGCTCTGTGATGGGTGCTAAATATTTAGGTATTCCTTTTGATATTCATGGTGGAGGTATAGACTTACAATTTCCACATCATGAGTGTGAAATTGCGCAGGCTGTCGCTGCTAAAGGTGTACAACCAGTAAAATACTGGGTACATAATAATTTGATTACCATTAATGGACAAAAAATGAGCAAAAGTCTTAATAATTTCATAACTCTCGAAGAACTTTTTGCTGGCAATCATCCAGCTCTCGAAAATGCTTTTTCGCCTATGGTAATTAGATTTTTTATTTTGCAAGCACATTATCGTAGCCCATTAGATTTTTCTAATGAAGCACTCAAGGCAGCTGAAGGCGGACTCAATAGATTAACAAAAGCTTTTATGAAAATCGAAAAATTATCTCCTAATACTGATAAAACTGATTTGCCACTCTTAAATCTTAAAAATAATATTTTATCAGCTCTCAATGATGATTTAAATACTCCTATAGCTATTGCTAATCTATTCGAAGCTGTTAAACACATTAATTTGGCTAGTGAGCAAAAGATTAATCTATCTTCTGATGATATTGAGATACTATATTGGATGAAAAATACTATAATAGAAAATATTTTAGGTATTAAATTAGAAAGTTCTCAAAATGTTAAAGATATTGCACCATTTATAGATCTAATATTAGATATTAGGTGGCAACTAAAACAACAAAAAAATTATGCACTTGCAGATGATATTAGAAATAGATTGATTGAGTTAGGAATTAAAATTTATGATTTAAAAGATAAATATACATGGGAAATAGAAGATTGATCCACATATTGTTGTGTTTATTATTGATATTTTGTTTGATACTTTCTGAAAGTTGTAAAAGAAAAGCTAAAGTAACTGGAGAAATAGAAGAAAAAACAGAAATCATAGTTCCTGATTTTAATTGTGATAGCGCTTATACTTATGTAGCTAAGCAGGTAGATTTCGGCCCCAGAGTTCCTGGGACACAATCTCATAAATTGTGTGGTGACTGGCTGGTATCTATGCTCGACAAATATGCAGATACTGTCTATGTACAACCATTCAAAGCTCGTATATACACTGGAGAAGTAAAAGAAGGTCGCAATATTTTTGCTCAGTTTAATCCAGATATTCAAAAGCGCATCTTATTATGTGCTCATTGGGATAGTAGACCTTATGCTGATTATGATCCAGATCCTAAAAATCATAATTTGCCCATACCTGGAGCTAATGATGGTGCTTCTGGTGTAGGTGTTTTATTAGAATTGGCACGTATCATCCATAAACAAAATATTTCGATTGGCATAGATATAGCTTTTTGGGATTTAGAAGATTGGGGCGAACCACAAAATGTGAATAATTATGGAGGTGAATATTGGTGTTTAGGTAGTCAATATTGGTGTAAAAATAAAGTGCCGATGTTTTATAATGCTAATTATGGTATTTTATTAGATATGGTAGGTGCTACTGATGCTACTTTTTATTTTGAAAGTATTTCTTATCAATATGCCTCATCAATATTAAAAAAAACTTGGGATATTGCTTCTAAATTAGGTTATAGTAAATATTTTATACCAGATTATTCTAACCCTATCACTGATGATCATTTGTATTTGAATACAATAGCACAGATACCTACCATTAATATTGTTCATCAGGATAAAACAAGCCCAACTGGTTTTTTCCCTTACTGGCATACTATGGAAGATGATATAGACAAAATAGATAAAAATACTTTAAAAGTTGTAGGTAACGTTTTAACTTATTTGATTTATAATGAAAAATAATGCGTGCAGTTATACAGCGAGTATCTAAGGCTTCTGTAAAAGTGGGTAATCAAATTATAGCCTCTATCAGTCAAGGATTATTAATATTAATAGGATTCGAGGAGCTGGAGACTAAAGAAGATTTTAAATGGTTAACAAATAAAATTATTAATTTACGTATCTTCAACGATACTAAAGGATTAATGAATCTTTCAGTATCAGACATTGATGGAGATATATTAGTTGTCAGTCAATTTACTTTGCATGCTTGGACAAAAAAAGGAAATAGACCCTCATTTGCTCGTGCAGCACCTTTTCAGGTGAGTGAAAATTATTATAAACAATTTATTGAAATCCTTCAAAATGTCTTTCATAAACCTATAGCCTGTGGTGTATTCGGGGCTTATATGCAGGTAGAACTTATAAATGATGGGCCTGTTACGATAATAATAGATACTAAAAATAAGAATTTTTGATAAGTTTGTTAATGAATTTTTTTATGGCTCTATTTTAAAAAAAAATATAAATAATTTACTTTTTTTAGTTAGTTATTTTAAAATTATATATATTTGTTAAAATTTGGAATTTTATTTAACAAAATATTTATGATTGATCAAAAAAATATAGGTTTATTCTTTGGGACATTTAATCCACCACATATCGGACATACCTTAATAGCAAACTATTTTTACATTACAAATGATTTTGATGAAATATGGCTTATTGTTTCCCCCCAAAATCCTTTTAAGAAAAATTCAAATTTATTAGATGCAAATTTAAGATTAAAAATGGTAGAGTTGGCTATAGAAGATGCTCATTTTCTTAAAGCTAGTGATGTAGAATTTGATTTACCGAAACCCAGCTATACTTATAAAACCTTAGAAACACTTACTACGAGATTTCCTCATTACAATTTTTCTATAATAATAGGCAGTGATAATGCTGTATCATTAGATAAATGGGAAAATTATCAATATCTTATTGATAATTTCACTATATATGTTTACCCTAGAAATGGCTTTTTATCATCAAATATTTTTAAACATAAAAATATCTTTATAGATTCTAATGCTCCATATATAGATATTTGTAGTAAATGGATTAGAGAGCAATTATCACAAAATAAAGATCTTCGTTTTTTTCTAAGAAAATCTGTTTATGATTTTATAATAGAAAATAAATTATATGTAAGTTAAAATTATAAAATTAATATTTATTATTTAATTTTACAAATAAATTTAATAAATGAGGCAATATATATCATTTATAATTAGCCTTATTATTTCTACAATTTTATATTCTCAAGTGAGAAGCTATACTAATGAATTTCTCTATCTGGGTATAGATGCTAGATCTATGGCTATGAGTAATACTGCTATTGCTAGCACATACAATGCGAATGCTGGTTATTGGAATCCTGCTCTACTAGTTTTCGCTCCTGCATATCCTCAATTTAGTCTAATGCACGCAGAATATTTTGCTGGTATAGCTAATTATAATTCATTTGCTATTAGTTTTCATAATAAAGATAGTTTAGCATTTGCATTTTCCTATTTACGTTTTGCAGTAGACGACATACCAAATACGACACAACTAATAGACAACAATGGGCAGGTGCATTATGATAAAATCACTTCATTCACAGCTGCTGATAATGCCCTTCTATTTAGTATTAGCAAAAAGATTAATCACACATTGCAGATAGGAGGTACTTTAAAAATCATTAGAAGAGTAATAGGTGATTTCGCTGGTGCATGGGGCTTTGGACTAGATGTGGGTGTTTCTTTTATGAGTGATAGATGGAGGGGAGGTTTAGTAGTGCGAGATATTACTTCTACCCCTACTTTTTGGTCTTTTTCATTAAATGATAAAATGAAAGAAGTTTTTACTCTCACTGGTAATGAAATACCTACTAATAGTTTAGAATTAGGTATTCCTCGTTTAGCCATGGGTATCTGTTATGTGCAACCTCTATTAAATAATTTTTTAATTCAACCCGAGCTTTCCCTACTATTTACTTTTGACGGACAACGTAATACTTTGATAAGCAATAAATTTTTTAGCATAGATCCATCACTAGGTTTTGAGATAAGCTTTAAACAAATGATATTTCTCAGAGGTGGCATTGGCAGCTTACAAAAAGAAAATTTCCCTACTGGCAAAAAATGGACATTCCAGCCTAATATAGGTATAGGCATCGCTATAAAAGATATCTTGCAAATAGACTATGCTTATACAGATATCGGTGATAATAGTATTGCTCTGTATTCTAATATCATATCGTTAATTTATCACATCAAAAAAAATAGTAACACAGCTTTATGAAACAGTTTAAATATTTTTACTTAATAATTTTTATAATTACTAATAAATTATTTGCGCAACCTTTTGGTAATGAGTGGATAAATTACAATAAATTTTATTACAAAATAAAAATCAGTTCCGAAGGCATATATCGGATAGATTATAATACCTTAGTATCTGCAGGTATTCCAGTAAATATAATAGACCCTCGCTTATTTCAAATTTTTCATAATGGTATTGAACAATATATCTATGTACATGGCGAAGAGGATGGTATATTTGATAATGACGATTTTATAGAATTTTATGCTAAAGGTAATGATGGTAGCTTCGATAAAAAACTATATAAAAATTCAGAACATCAAGCTAATGATAATTACAGCTTATTCAATGATACGTCTGCATATTTTCTCACATGGAGTTCATCTTTAAATAATAAGAGAGTAGCAAATTATAAAAATACAGAGTATCTTTCTTATTTTCCTGAATCGCATGTCTACTATACAAATCGAATAGATTACACAAGCTATTATTATCCTGGACCAGTAGACGCTTCTGGGTTATCAGATTTTGATTATACCGAAGCAGAAGGATGGTTTGATGGTACTATGAGCATAAATCCTTCTCAGCCGGGTGTTCCTCAAAATTATAATAAGCAAATACAAACACCTCTCCCATATAATGCGGGAGGTCCATCAGAGATCAAAATAATGATCACTGGACAATCATCAGCACTCGATTATCCACATCATCTAAAAATTAATTTTTTATCTAATAATATTGACACGACTTTTATAGGATATAAGAATGTTTTTATCTCACGAAATTTTTTATCTAGCTCTCTATCATCTAATCTAAATATTAATTTTACCTTGCCCAATGATCTAGGTGCTCCTTCTGATCGTATAGCACTATCATATATTGAAGTTTCTTATCCTAGATTAACAAATTATAATAATTCTTATTCTCTCAAATATCGAATAAAAGATAATGGACAAAATGTCAGATACATACATTTTACTAATGTCTATGGCAATAATAATGATACTCTTATTAGTTATGATTTGACAAATAACAATAGAATCTTTTCTACTAAAAATAATAACAATGTAGACATTTGCATAGCAATGAATGGTAATGACGTAGAAATTTATAGCACTATAGAAAGTAATGTAAAAAAAATTACTCAGTTAACTGCTATAAACGGAACAGGTAAATTCACTGATTATTTATCATTAGGCCTTATTAAGGCAGATTATCTTATCATTACCCATCCAATTTTAATCAATAGCGCAAATAACTATGCAAATTATAGGTCTATAACAGGATATTCACCATTAGTAATAAATGTAGAAGAGCTATATGATCAATTTGCCTATGGCATTGGCAAACATCCACTGGGAATCAGGAACTTTTTATTGTTTGCCATTACAAAAGCTGAGGTTCCGATAAAAGGAGTATTTTTAATAGGTAAACCATATAAAGCAGGGGAAGGTAACTACAATTATAGAAAAAAGCCTGATATCTATGCTCAAACCTTAGTTCCATCAATTGGTAATCCACCATCTGATCAATTATTTTTATCTGGTATAGTAGATACTTTGTATCAACCAGCAATACCAATAGGTCGCTTAGCAGCTCGCAATCCTAATGATGTGGATGTTTATTTGCAAAAAGTTATTGATTTCGAAAATGAAATGAAACTACCCTATAATCCTAACTTACCCATAGATCAAGAATGGAGAAAAAAGGTATTACATTTTGCAGGAGGCTCCAATCAAGTAGAAATGCATCAATTTTTATCTTATCTTAATCAATATAAAAATAAAATTGAAAACCCTTATTTCGGAGGTAATGTATGGACATTTACTAAAACTAGTACTGATCCCATAATACAAAGTCTTAGTGATAGTATTAGAAATTTAGTAGATAGAGGCGTGATAATGATGAATTTTTTCGGTCATGCTGCAGGATTAGGCTTTGATATTAGTATAGATAATCCAAATACTTATAATAATTACAAACGGTATCCTTTTGTTTTAGCTAATTCTTGTTTTGTAGGTGATTTATTTCAAGTAGATGCCACTACCAGCGAACAATTTGTTTTAATACCTAATAAAGGTATGATAGGTTTTTTGGGTACTAATACTGCGTCGTATACTTCTTATTTACATTTATTTAGTAATCAGTTGATTAATCATTTATCAATAGAATCCTATGGCAAAAGTATAGGAGAAATAGTTAAAAATACTATAAGAGATATACAAGTACCAAATAATTTTTATAATAAAGTTATTTGTTACGATTTTATCTTGCATTGTGATCCAGTTATCAGACTTTCTATCGATAGTTTGCCAGATTATATGGTTACTAATCAGACTATTTACACTCAACCAGAAATTATCAGTAACGAAATAGATTCTTTCAAATTTTGTGTAACTGCACATAACTTGGGCAAAGCGATTTATGACTCGGTTTTTGTAGAAATAATTCGCACTTATCCAGATAATACAACGGAAACTTATATAAAACGAATCAGAACACCTTTTTTTAAAGATACAATTATATTTACAATACCCACCAACCCTCTTATTAGCATAGGCATGAATAAATTTAAGATAATAATAGATTCGTATAATGATATATTAGAAAAAAATGAAAATAATAATACTACTGAATATATTCTTTGGGTTAATTCTTATGATGCAGTACCAATATATCCTTATGAATTTGCTGTAATTCCAGACACTTTTGTAACGCTAATAGCCTCTTCGAGTAATCCATTTCCATTAATGAATAAATATATTTTTGAGATAGACACTACTATTTATTTCAATAGTCCTTTTAAACTACAAAGTCCTATCATTGAACAAACTGGCGGTATTATACAATGGACATTGCCATTTACGATGCTCCAAATGCCTGATAGCATAGTTTATTATTGGAGAGTAAAAACTCTAACCTCATCATATTGGCGTAATAGTTCATTTCAATTTATAAAAAATAAAAGAGGTTGGGGACAAGCACATTTCTTTCAATTCGAAAATAATGATTTCGTTTATATGACTACTCATCGCCCTACAAGAACATTTAATTATATAAATACAATAGTTAATATAAAAGCTCAAACCGGCTATTATCCATATATTCCTTGGCATGAGGAATGGTATAAAATGAATAATGTTTTAAAAGGGCAATGGTCTTGCACAGGTGATGGAGGACATGGTATGAAATTTGCAGTTTTTGATACTATATCTATTACTCCCTGGGCTAATACCGACCCAGACAATGATGGACTCGGTCCTTATGATGCTCTTAATTGCAGAAATTACATTTATTATGATTTTGATTTCTATACTACCGATAGTATATGGTGGCAACGTATGACAAACTTTATAAATGCAGTGCCAGATGGTAATTATATTTTAGCTTTTAGTCATAGAAATCATAATGCTGAAAATTACCCAGAAGACCTCTATCAAGCCTTTGAAAGTTTTGGCTCTGCAATGATCCGCTCTTTACCTAATAATAGACCGTATATGATTTTTGGAAGGAAAGGTTACCCTATAGGAACTGCAGACGAAATAATTGGTACTGAGATATCTAGTATTATTAATCATTCTTGGAACCTAACTACAAAATGGAAAGAAGGATCAATGTCTTCACCATTAATAGGACCTGCTCTACAATGGAATAGTATTCATTGGCGTGTACGTAGCTTAGAAGATGGACCGATCACTGATACAGTTCGACTTTTTGTTCTTGGTATAAAAGAAAATGGAACCATAGATACTTTATTTGCTAATATCAGACCTATATCTGATTCATTAGATATTTATAACCTCGATCAACAAATACCAGCCAATACCTACCCGTATTTGAAATTACTAATGAAATCTAGTGATGATGCTATGCATACTGCTCCACAACCTATACGTTGGCAGGTATTATACACACCGGTTCCCGAAACAGCTATTTTAAGTTTTACTAAGGAATATGAATTTTACAAAGATACTTTGCAAGAAGGCGAAATAGGCAAACTAAAAATTTCAACTAAAAACATTAGTTCTCAAGATTTTCAAGATTCTTTATGGGTAAAATACTGGATTAAAACTAATATAAATGAAGAGATAAATATAACACTTAGAAAAACTAGACTTCATCCTGCCAATGATGTATTGACTGATAGTATAAAATTTTCAACCATAGGTTTGAAGGGATTTAATCAGTTATGGGTTGAATTTAATCCAATAAACCCAAATACTGGTGATTATTTTGAAATAGAACAGACTCATATTAATAATATTGCAAGTATCCCTTTTTATGTAAATACAGACAAAATAAATCCATTATTAGATGTTACGTTTGATGGTATCCATATTCTTAATGGTGATATAGTAAGTGCCGAGCCACATATAAAAATCACTGTAAGAGATGAAAACAAATTTTTAATATTAGATGACACTAGTGCTGTTACTATTTTTTTAAAAAAACCAAATGCTTCTGAGTATGAAAGGATATATTTTGTAAAATCAAATACTTATCAATTAATTTTCACTCCCTCATCAGATGCTAATAGCAATGTGTGCTATATAGATTGGTATGCTAAATTTGAAGTAGATGGAATATATGAATTACAGATACAAGCTCATGATCGTAGTGGTAATCCGAGTGGCATAATAGATTATAAAATCAAATTTGAAATAATTCAAAAACCAGCCATAACATATCTAACGAATTGGCCAAATCCTTTTAGCACCAAGACACATTTCGTTTTTACTATTACTGGCAGTCATATTCCTGAGTATTTTACCATTCAGATAATGACTATTTCGGGCAAAATAGTTAAGGAAATTACAAGGGAAGAGCTTGGTCATATACATATCGGAAGGAATATAACATCATATACATGGGATGGTAGAGATATGTATGGTAATTTATTAGCAAATGGGGTATATTTTTATAGAGTTGTAACTCGCTTACATGGCGATCCAATCGAACATATTCAAACGGAATTAGATCAATATATAACTAAAGGATTTGGTAAAATGGTGATAATCAGATAATTATACTATAGGGGTTTGTGTTTTAAATCTAAGGGGGAAGGGAATCTTCTAAGAATAATTTTTGTTTTACTTTACGTATTTTATACCACCATCAAATAATTTTTATTTAATTTTACAAAAAAATAATTATGGATAATTTCAATTTATTAGATTATCAGGCTCTACCCAAAGAACAAAAACGCCGATTTCTAGATAATCTATATCAATTTTTATTAGAAAACAACTACACGGCTGTAGATTATCAGAAGCTAAAAATACAAAGCACAGCCCCCATCTGTCCTAGATGCGAAAGCGAAAATGTAATAAAAGCTGGAGTACGTGACGGCAAACAAGTGTACAAATGCAAAGATTGCGGCCGACAATACCGCGAAACAGCTAGAACCTTCGTATATCGCATGCGAAAAGCTGATAAAATGCTCGATTACCTAAAATGCATGTTAGAAGGCAAAAGTCTAAGAGCTTGCGCATCGGAAGTAGGCATAAGTCTGAGAACGAGCTTCAATTGGCGACACAAGATACTAGCAGCGATCAAATCATTACAAGGTGGTATAAGCTTCTCAGGTATTGTAGAAGCTGATGAGCTGCTAATGAAATATTCAGAAAAAGGTCGTAAATACAGAAGCCGGAAAGAATACGAAAAAGCAAAGAAAAAGAAACATCCCAAAGTAGCTGTGCTAGTAATGACAGACAGGGAAGGCAATTTACTTTTCAAACACGTAGGACGCAAAAAAGTAACCAATAGTCAGATAAGGGAAGAGCTATCGCATAGAGTGACAGATAGCAACTTAATATGTGTGAAGCAAAAGAAGGAATTCAAAAAAGCTGTGAAGGGGACCAAAAGCAAAAAAGTTGTTGTAAACAAAACGCAGATTAGACGCGGTGTATACAGTGTACAGGTAGTCGATAAGCACATAAATAATTTCAAGGTTTGGTTGCGACGATTTAGAGGAGTGGCTACTAAATACCTCCAGAGCTATTTGATGTGGTTTGTAATCACACATAAATACTTGACAAGTGAGATAGAATCTGACATTGGTCGGCTTTTAAACCTCGCATCCTCGGACAGATGGGCGTGGGATGAGTATTGGCGGCTGGTGAATACGAAATATAGATAAACTACTTCAAGTAAAACAATGATTTGTTTCTAAACCCTTCAATGATTTGCTTCTAGACTCTTTTCGATTCCTTTTACAATTACCATTTTTTTCTGATTTCTTGGTACTATTCAAATTAAATAATAGTATTATTTAAAGTTAACTGTTATAGGATGCAAGTTATAACTTAACTGATTAAAAAAATTAAGAATTATAATGTTCTCTTTTATTATTTATTATTATATTTGCTTATTAAAATAAATTAAGAATTATGAAAAGTTCAAAAGTCCTATTATTAATTTTGTGTTTGTTTGTAACTCAATTTATCAATGCACAAACGATAAACAATTATAGAGATATATTCAAATATTATCAAAAATTCACACCTCTAATGCAGGTACAAGCGCATCCTGATGGCGAATCATTTACCTTGGTAGACAGCTTAAATAATTTAGTATTATTTAAAAATAACAAATTTAGTAATTTATTATCCTTAGATCAATTGAACCAATTATTACCGCCAGGTTTGTCGAATAATCAGAAAACATTCCCAAAATATCAATGGAAAACTAAGGATACTTTAATAATGACAATAGATACTACCCTTTATATTTATAATTTTAAGACAAAAAAAATAGAATTTATTAATAATTGGCCTCAATCTGCTAAAAATGTTACATTAGAACCCACAACATTACAAGTGGCATATACTATTAAAAATAATTTATATATTGCTGATAATGGTATACAGAGTGTAGTAGCTAGTGATATAGATACTAATATTGTTTATGGTCAATCAGTACATCGTAATGAATTTGGTATAAACAATGGAATATTTTGGTCGCCCACAGGTAAATATTTGGCTTATTATCGTATGGATCAAAGAAAAGTTACAGATTATCCACTTGTAGACGTAACAACTCGTGTGGCTACATTGAAAAATATCAAATATCCAATGGCTGGTATGCAGAGTCATTATGTGACTCTTGGTATATACGATATCAATAAAAAGTCAAAGATTTATATGCAGACAGGTGATACCTTAGATCATTATCTAACTAGTGTTACATGGCATCCAAGTGAAAAATATATTTTTATTGGTATATTAAATAGAGATCAAAATCATTTGATGATGAACATGTATGATGTTAATAATGGAACTATGATAAAAACACTTTTCGAAGAGACAAATGATCGATATGTAGAACCACAAACACCATTATACTTTAGACCTAATAATTCTGATCAATTCATTTATTTCAGTCAGAGAGATGGTTATTGGCATTTGTATTTGTACGACATTAGCGGAAAATTAATTAAGCAAATAACTCAAGGTAAATGGATAGTTAATGAGTTTGGTGGTTTTTTAAAAGGTGGAGAGATTGTATGGTTTTATGGGACTTATGATTCGCCTATTGAACGTCATGCCTACATGGTAAATCTGAATAATTTGAATTTTAAAAAGATAGATAAAGGTAAGGGTACTCATTATGTAGTAGTAAATCAAAATGGTACAGCCTGCATAGATGAGTATTCTAATATAGATACTGCTTATCATGTTCAATTTATTGATTTCAAAAAAAATAAATCTACTACGATTAAAATGTTATTAGATTTTTTTCAGAAAGAAATTTTGCCTAAACCTGATATTTTTTATTTAGTAAATAATAATGGCGATACATTGTATTCGCGATTATTTTTACCTCTAAATTTTGATAGTACAAAAAAATATCCTATAATAGTATACGTATATGGAGGACCACATGCACAATTGATAACTGACAGCTGGACAGGCGGAGCAGGTACTTTCTTACCTTATTTAGCTAGCAAAGGTTATGTAGTTTTCACATTAGATAATCGTGGATCTGCTAATAGAGGTTTCGAATTTGAAAGTATTATTTATAGAAATCTTGGAAAATACGAAGTAGAAGATCAGATGACAGGTATTTCATGGTTAAAGCAAAAATCATGGGTGGATACTAATAGAATAGGCGTTCATGGATGGAGTTATGGTGGATTTATGACTTTAAATTTGATGCTAAAGCATCCTGAGATATTCAAAGTTGCTGTAGCTGGTGGCGCTGTGGTAGATTGGAAATATTACGAAGTAATGTATGGCGAAAGATACATGGATACCCCAGAGCAAAATCCCGATGGATACAAAAATACAAGTATTTTAAACTACGTAGATAATGTGCATGACAAAATACTTTTGATACATGGATATATAGATGATGTAGTAGTACCGCAACATGTACTTAGTTTCTTAAAAGCTTGCATAGATAAAGGTAAATTAGTAGATTTCTTTGTCTACCCTACTCATAGTCATAATGTCAAGGGTGTAGATCGTTATCATCTCAATGATTTAATAGAAAATTATTTTAATGAGAATTTATAAAATCATGAAAAAATTCATTTTTCTAATTCTATTATTAATTTCAACATTTTTAACTGCACAAAATTTTGGTGGTGGATTTAGCATCGCATTGAATGGTAGCCAAGTATCAGGTGATCAATTGTCTGGATTTGATAAATTTGGCGTTAGAACTGGTGTTTTTACTTTTTATAATATTTCAGAACAGTCTAAATTGAAATTAGAATTAGTATTTTCACAAAAAGGTAGTAGAAAGAATCCTACAAGTGAAGATCCTACAAGTTTTCTTTTAAAGTTAAATTATGTAGAAATACCATTACTATTCGAATATAAGCTACCTATAAAACATTTATATGTCTTTGTTGGACTTGCTGGTGGGATTCTTACAAAAACCAAGGACAATATTTGGGATGAGAATGGACTAGTCGTAATGCTAGAACCATTTTATAAATTTGAATTTAGCTGCCTTGTGGGATTTAACTTTAATTTTAATGAATCTCATCAGATGTTTTTTGAACTAGATCAATCTATATTACCTATTCGCAAGCATTACTCTGGTGCTACATACTATTTTAATCGAGGAGTATATAACACTGTTATAACCTTAGGATATGCATTTACTTTTCCGCAAAAATAAATAATATATAATTATGAAAAATAATATTTCTCTTGAAAATCTTGATTCTTTATTCCCCGTTTCTTTTAACGAAGAGCAATTATCAAGAGCTAAAACTATTTTTTTTAAAAAATTATCTGAGCTATCACATAGATATTATAATGGAAAGATACAAATAGCTCCCAAAGTACCTACGCCAGGTTTTAATTGGTTTAATGTGTGGTATACGCCGGGCGTTAGCTCGATTAGCACTCTGATTAGAGATAATAATGATGAATCATTTGAACTAAGCAATCGTGGCAATCTAGTTGCCGTAGTTAGTGATTCTACACGTGTGTTAGGTGATGGTGATGTAACTCCACCAGGTGGATTAGGTGTAATGGAGGGCAAAGCATTCCTGATGAAATATTTAGGTGGTATAGACGCAGTACCACTTTGTATAGATAGTCGTAATGAAAAAGGTCAGAATGATCCTGAAAATATTATAAAGTTTGTACTAATGGTGCAGCACTCTTTTGGTGCTATTAATTTAGAAGATATTAGCCAACCCAATTGTTTCAAGGTTTTAGATACTTTGAGAGAGAGCTGCGATATACCTGTATGGCATGATGATGCGCAGGGTACTGCCTGCGTGACTTTAGCTGGACTTTTGAATGCTTTGAAAATAGTTAATAAAAAAATAGAAAATGTAAAAATAACTCTTTATGGAGCTGGTGCTTCTAATACTACTATTGCTAGATTATTAATTGCTAGTGGAGCAGACCCAGAAAACATCATCATCTTTGATAGCAAAGGTTCATTAAATATAGATAGAGAAGATATTAGAAATGATATGCGTTATTATAGAAAATGGGAGCTCTGTAGTACTACTAATCCAAAAAAAATAAAAAATATTGAAGATGCGATGAAGGGGGCAGATGTTTTAATATCTCTATCTAAACCGGGACCCGATACTATCAAACAAGAATGGATAAGATTAATGGCAGACAAAGCGATAGTTTTTGCCTGCGCTAATCCAGTGCCAGAAATTTATCCTTACGCAGCTAAAGAAGCTGGTGCTTTTGTAGTAGCTACTGGTAGAGGTGATTTTCCAAATCAAGTAAATAATTCTCTTGGTTTTCCTGGAATATTAAAAGGTGCTCTAATGGTAAGATCTAAAAAAATTACTGATGAGATGGCTATAGCTGCAGCCAATACATTAGCGGATTTTGCTTATAAAAGAGGTATAGATGTTAATAACATTATGCCTACAATGGAAGAGTCTGAAGTTTTTCCAATAGTAGCAGCTGCAGTAGCTATGGAAGCTATTAAAAATGGTGTAGCTAGAAAAATTTTATCTTACCAGGAAGCTTATGATTGGGCACAAAAAGACATATCTTATGCTCGTGAATTAACATCTGCCATGATAAAAGAAAATTTCATTTCCTTACCACCTGAAAAGCTTATAAATGAAGCTATTGAATATACGATAAACCAAATAAAGTGAAAAATTTTTTTTCATCCTTTTTATTACTTATTATAGTTTTATCTATATCAGCTCAAAATTATCAATCATTAAAAATAAAAGAAGAGTTTGATTTTTTTAATAAAATCATGATTGATTCATATTATTTCCCTCACAAAAGGCATTATACAGACAATTTTGATGTTAAACGTGAACCTCATAATATTTATACAGTTTCTTCATTTGGGGATGGTATGGCGAGAATATTAGAAGGATACATTACTATGTATCAAATTACTGGAGACAAAGCATATCTTTATAAATTTGTACTACAATCATTATGTATTATCGAAGAACGCCCTGACTATAGTATAGATAATACCAAGCAGCCTAGATGGGCTTTTGACCCTTTTATGTACTTAGATGGACAGATTATTGCAGCATTATCTAAATTTGCTTATTTTGTTAAATTTGAAGAACCTTTTTTAATTGAAGAACCAATTTATCAATTTGATGAATTAAATCCTCTTAAATACAAACCTAATACTTGTTTTTGTAATAGATTTGATATAAATTTTATCAAATTTGGTCAATATGCTGATTGGTTAATAGATAGAGCTTGTGAAACTCTAGACTGGTATTTAACAAGTGGTTATTGGGATAATAATCTCGGATTTAAAGAAAAACCTGATGATATAGCTGCTGCACAAATTAATATGCAAATAGGTTTTAGCAGAGCTTTATTGTTTATTGGATTATATAATGAAAATATATATTATCTTGATAAAGCTAAAATTATATCATCTTTATTTATGAGTAATATTAAGTTTTTTGATATTTGCAAATTAAAATCTTATGAAGCTCCGGTGTTTATTCAAACAAGTGATAATTCTTATTGGTGGTATCATAATGGATGGCGTATCCCATATCATTATTGTATAATTCGTAGCAAAAGTTATAGCGGCTATACCGAGTACATAGAAGATATAAGTCACGGAATCAATGTTACTTGGTTATTTTTAGATTTTTTTAAATATCAACCTAATACTCCTTTTACTATTGATGATTTAATAAGATTACGAAATATGTTTACTAAACATATTTATAACGGTAGATTTTATAATTCTGTTCTAGGTACAGATGGCCCCGTTTTTCCTAAAAATAATTTAATATACACTGTATTAAATTTTATGCCCTTTTCTAAATATGATGGAGCAGATTCTACAGCTATCCCGCCTAATGCGTATGATATAATTTTGCAATTTTATTCTAATAACATTTCAAATAATAATAAAATACCAGATACCCCATATTATAATGGAGGATTATCAGTCAAAGGACATGCAGAAATAGTACAAGCACAATGGGAGCATGAATGCACAGATCTAATATTGTATAATAGAAAGGTTGTGTACGATCAGGATTTTTGTGCTAAAGGTACACTTACAATAGCACCACAGCAATATGATTATCTACATAAACCAAATGATGAATCATTTGCTGAACCATTAATTACAGAAAATGTATTTACAGTAGAGCCAGGAACTACAGTAAATATGTCTGCTAGAAAAAAAATTGTTTTGAAAGCAGGTACCCATATTAAGCAAGGAAGTAATTTTAGAGCTTTTCTATATTAATTAATCTCACATACCTAATAACATTTTTCTAAACTTTTTAATTTTTCATTTTCAGCTCTTCTCATCCTCTCTGCTACTTTTTGTTTCACACTATTCCATATACTATCATTAGATTTTATTAAACAATCTCATCAAAATTTTACCTTCAAAGTTGATTTCTAACAAATATATTGCTCCTGTTAAATTATAAATTGGTATTTTTACCTGATTAATGCCTCGCGATAGATCTATTGATTCAGAGCTAAACATAATTTGTCCTAATGTATTAATTATTTTACAAGATAATAAACCGCTATAGGGCAAATTAATCCATAAATTTAGATAATCATCACTACTAAAAAGTCGTACTATAAATAGTTTATTAGATAACGTAGCGCACAGAGTATTGTTGTCTATACTGATATCTGACTGGTCTACCACATCTATAGCTTCTGCTTTTACACAAAAAATAGATTGTAGCTCATAAATATTTAATAAAAAAGGTAAATTTATTGTTTCTATTCCACCCATTTCTAACCTTCCATTCCATAAGTATACAAAACCTTTAGGATAATCAAGTCCAAAATCTAATTGTATCTTTTTCACAGGTCTAGTACTATTATTGTAAATAACTACTTGTGGTTGCCATAAAGACATACTATCTACAAAATTAATTTCTAAAATCTGTAGATCTAGTATTGATGGCAATAAATAAACTATACCATAGGCCGTGTCAGAGCATGTATACTCATTAGAAACCACCAAAAAGACATTATATATACCTTCGCTATTATAAATGTGGGAGACATTACTACCTATATCGCTATTCATATCGCCGAAATCCCACAAATAATTTGTGCCAATAGAATTAGTAGAAAAACTAACCTCTAATGGTGGATTACCATATTCGGGATCTATACTCATCATAGCCACAGGAGTAGGATGCACTATTACATCCATTTGTGCAGTATCGCTACATCCGTAATTATTTAAAGCATATAGATATACCTCATATGATCCTGTATCTGAGAAAATATATTCAATTCTTTTACCATAAAAAAACTCATTATTTATATTCCAAATGCTGCTTATAGCATCAGCTGTAGTGTCTATGAAAATGACTGGTTTATTCATGCAGGCACTATCATATGTAAATCCGGCTGAGGGCTTAGGATAAACATCGAGCATTTTTATTATTTTATTCTCGCAACCATTTATGAGTTTTGCACTGAAGCTAACCATGTAGCTACCAGCTGATGAATAAATATGCGAAGGATTAGCTACGCTAGAGCCAGTACTATCACCGAAATCCCACAAAGTATTTATAACAGAATAATATGGTGGATACTCAATATTGCTATTAAAAATAATAAGATCCCCTTGGCAAGAATTAGTATAATCAAAGTCTACTATTGGGCTTAGCTTTATTTGTATATATCTTTTAATGCTATCATGGCAACCATACTCAGTACTCACATAATGAACTATTTCATATTTACCTGTGTCTGCAAATGATTTATTAATCTCTGTACCGAAATACAAACTATCAGAAATCGTCCACTGGTAGCTGGTAATAGATCCATCAGTACTAGAAGACAAGCTAGTAAAATGGATAGTATCATGTTGGCATCCTTCTAACGGAGTGAATTCTGCCACTGGATTAGCAAATACATGAATGGTAAAGCTAGTATCTGCCCAGCATAAGCTGTCTGTAACGACTTTCAAATAAATATTATGATCACCAGCATTTGGGAAAATATAATTCATATTTTGAGATGAGATAGTATCAGGGCCTATTATCCAAATCGAGTTAGCTACCTGATCTGGTGGCACAGCTGCTGAGTAATCACTTAGTAGCACCGGATAGCCATCACATGCAGCGGAATAATGTGGATCTAGATGTGGTCGCTCACCTTTGATATTAATATAAACAGTATCTCGCACTTCACAACCATGATTATTAATAGCATAAACCCAATACTGCCCACTACTATCCACACTAATCCTATCATTTGTACTACCATTAGACCATAAAATACTATCTATGAGTGAGGTAGTGTGTAATGATAAATAATCATATTTGCATAGAGATGTATCTGGACCAAGACTAGAATTTATAGCAAAAGAATCTTCATCTACAGAGATATTATAAATTTTGGAACAACCCGAGAGATCTGTGATAGTGAGAGCATACTCTCCTTGGGAGTGGATAGTTATATCTGGGGTAGTATCTCCTGTAGACCAAGTATGTATTAGCAAAGTATCAGGTAGATTAGTCGTTAAATTAATAGAATCACTATAGCAAAAGAAAGTATCTGTAGGCAAAAACACAGGTTCATGACAAAAATAAAAAATAGAATCACTAGATACACGACCAAATATATCTGTAGCAGTAACGCAATATTTGCCAGAGCTTGTAACTATAATAGAATCTGCAGTATCACCAGTACTCCAATTATATGATGTATAATAGCTATCAGATTTAAGTGTATATGGACAATTATTTATAATTATTGAACAACTATAATCCTGATCTGATAACTTAATTGGTGGAGCATATTTATCCATTAGATAGGTTTTTACTTGCTCTATTTCAGTAGTATCCAAAACTCTATCATAAATGATGACTTCATAAACATCTCCATGCCAAAAACGATCATCCCATCCCCTATCTTGGCCAATCGATAAATCATTCCAATTAGTTAAATTATTTAAAATTCCATAAATTATTTTTGGTTTCTTTAAAGGAAAAAAATCGTAAGTTTGATTGTTATTTATATAAAAATTATTTTGAATTAACGGACTCTCATAAAAAACAGTTGAATTATTAATATCAGGATATGTTAATATTAAATAGTCTTCATTGCCAGGATAATCATAATTTCTAGTCAATAATCCTGCCCAATGATTAAAAAAAAATGAGTTATAATTTGCTAATATAAAAAATGTTCCAATAGTTATATCCTGATTAATTATTAAAGCATCGTTTTCAAAATATATAGAAGGTTTGTTATTCATACTATCAATATAATTAATATATGACGGCATTTTTGTGCTATCAATTTGAGAAAGCACATATCCATTGCCACTAATATCCATCCATTGAGATACTTTATTATTATTAATTACAACATTACTATCAGCACTTAGCCATAGCCGTAGTCCATTGATATTTTGTGGTTGCGAATAAAGCTTTAGTGATATAAATAAGCATAATAAAAAAAAATTACATATATTTTTTGACATATTAAATATAAATATCATACAAAAATAATAGTTTTTTATTTTACAAAAATTAATAATTTTGAAAAAAATTTATGTCAAATTCTAATAAATGTTGGATCTGTGAAGAAAACTTAAATGAAACTATTGATTTATTAGATTGGAGATCAAATGAAAATAAAAAGTTTGAATATTATGTTTGTAAAAATTGTGGTAATATACAAATAAAAGAAATACCAGAGAATTTATCTGATTATTATTCAGATAATTATTTTTCTTTACAAAAAAGTTTTATTAATGATAAGCAATTAAGTAAAATAAAAAAATTTTTATTAAAACATAGAGAATTATATTTTTTTAAAATTAAGAAAGATATTTTAGGTTTTTTAGTAAATGTAATTAAACCCAGTAAAGAAAAGCACAGAGAAAATTTTGCTATAAAATTTTTATTTGATAATATGAATAAAGGGATAGTTTTAGATGTAGGATCAGGTAATAATTGGTTATGGCAATATTTTCATAAATTAGGTTGGACTAATATTATAGGTATAGATCCTTTCATCGATAATGATATTTCTATAAATGGTAAAAAAGTTATTTATAAATCTACATTTGATGAATTTATTAAAAATAATAATTGTAATAATATACAGGCTATTATGTTTAATCATTCTTTAGAACATATATCTAATCCAATAGAAACTATAAAATTAGCTCACTCAATTTTACCATCAAATGGTAAATGTTTACTGAGAATTCCAATAAATAATGGTATTGCTAAGAGACTTTGGGAATATCAAATGCCTATATTTGATGCTCCTATACATTTGTGGATACCATCTATAAATACAATAAATGTTTTGTTACAAAAATGTAATTTTATAATTAATGAGAATATTTATGAAAATGAAATTGGTATATTACTAGAATATTATAAAAATTATAAAAAAGATGATACAATAAAAAAAATATCAAAAAAACAAAAAAAATATTTTAATAAATTAGCAATTATTTCATATAATTTAGGTATTAGTGATATTATGGCACTAATTTTAGAAAAAAAATAAATGATAAAAAATACCTTATATTTTTCAGTTGTTCTTCCCGGTTATAACACACCTCCCGATATATTGAGGCGAGCAATAGATAGTGTGTTAAATCAAACTTATCCATACTTTGAACTAATAATCGTAGATGATGGATCAGAGCCTTCATTGGAGCCTATTGTAAAAGAATATACTGATGATCGC
>FZPS01000156.1_pt226 | contig 59346 bp, 48 predicted proteins | sample 1817821 | NCBI WGS metagenome assembly FZPS01 (sample SAMEA104158645, study PRJEB21678) | metagenome | place: Germany | collected 2015-04-21 | reverse complement strand
CCGGCGACGTCATGGCAGTCTGAAGAATAAAGCACCCATGGCGTTCTACCGCAGTAATGTTGGCCAAGATGTCAAACCAGCAATGATGGTGGCCTAAATAAAGGGCAACCATGTGATAGTTGAAACACTAAGCAGATATTCTCCCAAAATGGGGGGTCAAACCGTATGCCAGCCAGCTGCACCCGATCGCTTTCGAGCTGTGGCTGGAAAGCGATCTTTTTTATAATAACACTTACCAAATTGGGGGTCGGGAAAAAATGGAAGGAATCATGGACAGTATTTTTGACGCGTCTTTAGCAAACACACCTGGACAGTTGGCCATCATTAATGGCTGCATCCGCATGGTCAAACCTCAGGGATACGGTGCTTGGCCTGTAATTATACCCGGGGAAAACGTGGAAATTTTCTACAAAAACCAGCGGATTACCGGTCCTACGGTAGTAGATGATGTGGGGGACCTGCAGATCTTGGCTGAATCCATCCCAGCCCAGAGCAGTTTTCAACTTGCCGTTTCCCCGGATCAAATGGTGGTGACGCTGATCGTCGCTTTTAAACCGGGAAAAGAATACCAACTTATGGATGCACACTTCACAAGGAAACTTACCGTGAAGGCCAAGCTAGTGCGAGAAATCCCGCCTGAACCCATCGATCCTGCCCTCATCTTGAAGGAACTGCGGGAAAAGAAGATCAGCGGACAAGTTGATTACGAAGCAATTATGCATGCTTGCAAGGGATTAACCGACGGGGAATTTATCATTGTGCGCGGCGTTCCTCCGCAACCTCCTGTGGACGGTCGGGTTGAATTCGTCTGCGACTTTACATCCCGCACCATTTCTCCCGAAAGCAGTGAGCGGATTGACTTTCGCGACCGGATGCAAATTGCTGCCGTCGAACCAGGAGATGTCCTAGCCCGGTGGTACCCACCGCAGCTGGGCCAACCTGGCCGAAACGTTTTCGGTGAGGTTGTGATGCCCCGCAAACCCAAACATCGAACATTTAAGGCGGGTCGGGGAGTGAGACTTGTGGACAACGGCCGCATCGCGGTGGCGGAAATTGCCGGTAGGCCAGTTTACCGCAAAGGCGTGCTCTCCGTTAACCAGCAAATCGTTGTCCAGCAAGATGTAAACATGAATACCGGGAACATCAAGTTCACGGGCGATGTGATAATCCTGGGGGATGTAACGGAAGCCATGACCGTCGAATCTGGTGAAATTGTGGATGTGAAGGGTAATGTCTTCCACGCAACCGTACGGGCCGGTTCCCACATTCGGGTGGGGAAAAAACTTATAGGCGGCCATCTCTCCGCCGGCATTATGCATCCCGGCTTTAATGAGGCTGTCGCCGTCCTGCGCCGCCTCGGCGCGGATTTGAGCAAAGCGGCGGTAGCCCATGCCCAGCTTATGGAGCATAACAAAGGCCAGAGCCTGGCCAAAAACAGCGAGGGCTATCTCATCAAGCTCCTGCTTGAGCAGCGCTTTCCCCATGTCCCAACCCAAAGTGCCTGGCTCAGTCAGTTTCTCACCAGCCTTTTGGATGATGAGGAACTGATGCGGGATAATCCCGATTTGAAAGACCAGCTCCACAAAGCTTTGGCCCTAGGACAAACCCTGATAGGTGCCGGTCCCCTTAGGCTGAAGAATGCTGCCCAACTTGAGCGCACTGCGGCATGCCTGCTAGAGCTCAAAGAGCGCATCGAAGCCCTGGTGGACAGTGAGGCTGAAATCAGCGTGGGCTACTGCCAAAACGCCCACTTAGAAGCAGCAGGCAGAATCACCATCCGGGGGCCCCTTGCCTACAACTGCCAAGTTTCGGCAGGATCAGAACTCATAATCTACGGGGAATGCCGGTCCGGCACCTACTTTGCCCGTTCTTCCATCCGGGCTCATACCGTGGGAACCAGGAGCATGGGCATTACCAAACTGGCTGTAGGCGAAGGCGGCGTAATTCGGGCGGCTGTGCTACACCCAGGAGTACAGCTCAAAATTGGAGCCATGCAGTATGAAGTGACCACACCGCAGTACAACACAGAATTCCGCTTCCAAGATGGCCAGTGGTCCATGCGCAGCTTCCGCTGATTATTCAGGGGAACCACCCCAGCGGGTAGGTTCCCCTTTCTTTGTTCAACTTGCATGTTCCGCCCACTTCACCGCAGCAGTGAGGAGGGCTTTGTTTACCCGGCTGTTCTTTGCCGCCCACGCCTGCAGCTTAGGATCGAGAAGCAGCAGGGGATTTACCTCATATTCACCGCACACGTCCATCCCCCACACTTTCCGTACTTGGCTGAGGTGATGCAGCATGCCCACAAGCTCAGCCAAGCTCATGCTGCCCTGGTCCCAATTGGTGACCACTTCCGTGTCCTGAAGCACATCCTTGTCAATGCTGATGTAAACGGTCTGGGTGGGAATGGCGTAAACAATAGTATACTTGAGCCAGGAGCATTCTTTAAGTTGTTCTTGGGAGAAAACTACCACCTTTTTCCGCAAGAAAGGCGGTATTTCCGCCGCCAGCGCCTTGCGGGTGCCTACCAAGATCACGCGCTGCAGAAGAGGCAGTGTTTTCAAAGCATGGGAAACCCAAGAACCGCAGGTGATAAGGCCATCCCTTGCAGGCACGAACATATCGGTGTGGTTGTCAAATAACACCAGCGTAAAGGGAACCTGTACCCTCCGCAAGAAGATGAGAGTTACATAATGATAATTCCCACTGCCGATAAAAGTGACATGGTGCCGTGCACCGGCCAAGCGGCGGCTTATCACCTGGAAACTGGCCCACTCACAGCAGCGGCTGACATTTTGCAGGTCTGTGAGGTTTACCCAGTGTACTTTGCTTCCCCGGTAAAAATCTTGGGTGCGGTAGACGCCATCAAAGTCTAAGACATTGATAGAACGTCTCATAACCAGATGCTCCTCTGCTTCCAGTTATGCTCTATTCTATTTCGCACGCTTCTGGGGAAAATCCTACGTAGCAGCTCCCAAAGAAAACGACCACTTCCTAACGGAAATGGTCATGTCCCTTTCATCAGTTCTCTTAGGCAGCTTATTACACAATCTACTGTGGGGCTAAAGCCGTGTCTCACGTAAAAACTAGAGACCCCCATGGCCAAAACTAAGCATTCATCTAAGTTTAGTCCCAGCATCATTCCTAGACAGAACCCTGCGTTGAAATTATCTCCGCCGCCGGTGGAGATCTTGGGCTGGGGTACAAAAAAGCCTTGTTCTTCAGCCGTGCCCTGGGGGCCGACGGCAACACTGAAGGTAAGGGGATGGATTACCACGGTATCTATACCTGCTGCCTCCCGGATTTTCAGGCAGATCTCCCCCAAGACCATCCCCTGAGGTGCATCTCCGTAAAGCGCAGCATATACCCGCTCTGCTTCGTTCTCGTTAAGGCCCAGAATCGTGTGTGTATAGGCGCTGTATGCGCCCATGAGCTGAACAACATCACGGACAGCCTGGGAAGACCTTTTGGCTGGATCTGCTAAATCAAAAAACACGTATTCTGGTACGGCACCGCCAGGCAGAACTTCTTCCAGGATCCCCCACCAAATCGTTTCAACATTGTCCAGCAGGCTCCAATTCACCAACGCAACGAGATTTGCGCTGCCAATAAGCTTTCGCAGGGTTTCCACGCCCACTTTATCTTTCAAACACTCCCAGTTGATGTTTGCCAACACACTGCTGTCCGCAAGCATTACCTTGCCGTCACCGAATTCAAGCGCAGTTGTTTGCGATGGTTCGCCAATGCTGATGAGCCGGCAGTTAGGAGACATCTCCCGGAAAGGGGGAGCAATTTCCCGCTCCCCCAGTGCTCCTATGCAGACTGTGTCAACTCCCAAACACCCCAAGGCGTTGGCCATGATGGGGGCATTGCCTCCAAGCTTGATACTCTGGGGTAAAAGCTCAAGGTCGCAGCTCTTGCCCGCTGCTGCATACAGGTGCTGGGCAAATTCCCTGATGTCCTGGAACAAAGTGTAGGTCCTGCTGTCTCGCCGGTGATTTACCACTTTCGCCAAATGGTCCACATAGCCGTCGAAGCCTGTTAAGGCTTTAAGCCCGCCTATGGTAGACCCTTTGCTTTCCAGGGCGGCAATGACCTTCTGCAGTTTGCCCATACCCAGCTCCTCGCCTTATTCATAAACACATTTGTGGGCCTCGTCCACAAACGCTTTGATGAGCTCCAGATCCGCATCGAAGAAGTGGTCCGAGGGGGCTAAGATGTAACCGCCGTTGGGGCCTGCCTCTTCGAAACACTTGCGCACCGCGGCCCGGGTTTCCTCCGGGGTACAGCCTTGGAGATAGTGGAACTGATCAAATCCGCCGATCATGCAAACCCGGTGGCCAATGCGGGCCTTCGCTTCCTTAAGATCCACGTCTCCCCCCATGCCCGGCGGAGTGAAGGTCTCCATGGCATCGGGGTTCATGTCGGCGATGGCCTCTAGAATGGGCATCATGCCTCCACAGGTATGGTAAACAATGCGCTGCCCTACATCATGGGCCGCTTGAATAATCTCTGAATCATAAGGTGCCACGAACTCCGCAAAGATCTTAGGGGAAATAACAGTGGTAGAGGCGTCGCCGCCGCCCAGCTCCAGAAGATCGTATCTGGCTCCCTTTAGCGTCTTGATGAAGTTCAACTTCCGCTGCTGAAGAATTTTCAAAAGGGTGTGTACCCACTCAGGGTCGTCGAAGGTGGCCATAATCATCTTTTCTGTGCCCACAATGCAGCAGGCATCCTGCCAGGTTCCCGGCTGACCGAAGACATCAAAGGGCGGAATATGGCCCCGGACGATACCCCGATCCCCCCATGCCTGTGCGATCCGATTTACTTCATCCACATCACAAGTGGGATAAGGCATGTACTTAGCCAAGAGATCAATATCTTTCTTCTCTTTGATGAGGTGCTCTGAAACCCAGGTGGTGTGCTCGTTGCTTTGCAGTACCATACTCAGCTTGCCGCCAGGTGTAACAAAAGTGTACCGCACTGTTTTGTAGCGGGGATCGCTTATTTCTTCAGATTCAATGCGCCATTCGTCGGTAAAAATCCGGCGGCTTTCCAAAAAGCCCGGCTCACCCTGGTTAGGATCGACATACTGCCCCTTGCTTTCATCTGGCTTGTGGGGCACTGTCCACACGATGGGATCAAATCCGAAGTAATCAAAGAATTCATCGTTGGTGGCACCGTTCATGTACTTTTTGAGAAAATAAGACATCACATGGTGAGTTACCACCGGCAGCCGATCTGGTTCTTTTCTTTCTAGAGCTGTGAGTAAACGTTGACGTGAAGTCATTGCCATCTCTAAACTCCCCCTTTTACTCTTTTCTTACCGCGGAAACCATAGCCAGCACGTTTTCCGGGCTCACGTTAGGCAACAGTGCCTCGTGGCTGGGCGAGACAATGTAGCGCTCTCCAAATATGTGAATGAGTCTTTCTACTTCCGCCTGCACCTGTTCTGGTGTTCCAAAGGGTAGGAGCTCCTGGGTATCCACTCCCCCGATGAAAACTAAATGGTTCTTGTATTCCCGGGCAAGTTTTTCCGCCTCCATGCCCTTGGCCTTGGCCTGCAAAGGATGCAGTCCATCAATGCCCATATCAATTAGGGTGGGAATAATCCGGGATATGGCGCCACAGCAGTGGAGCACCACTTTTAATCCGTACGATTTGGCCTGGTCCACAATGCGCTTAAACCCAGGCAAAATGAAACGTTCGAAGGCCTCCGGACTGATTAAGAGATCCTCCTGGCTCCCGAGGTCATTGCCAAAGAAGACCGCATCCAGCTGAACTCCCATGGCGTCCAGACACCTTCTGTTCGCTTCCAGATAGAACTCGAGAATCTTCTCTGTAGCTGCTTCCACAACGTGGGGATGAGTGTACATCTTAATGAAGTAATTCTCCATCCCAAAAAAGTCCGCCAACACGTGGAAAAAAGACATCCACATGCCCCCGAACACCGCCATACCTTCCTTGCGGGCCATGGCTGCAAGGTGCTGCACCGGGCGGAAATCCAGGTAATCGGGATTGGGCCAGTCATAGTTCTCAATGTCCTTTATGTCTTCGCACTCGGCAAATACTCCCGGTTGAACTAAACTAGTACGCTCTTGGCCCCCGAGAACGTCGAACATGGGTTTCCCCTCAGGATGTTTCCAGCACTCAGGAATAAGTTCCGGTGAATACCACATGAAATCATTGCCTAAGCGGAGGCCAAGTTCTAAATCTGCTTTTGACGATGTCTTGGCTAGGAGGACCGAGTGCTCGTGGGAACTGGCCGCAGCATCCCACTCAATACCAAAATGCTTGCAATAGATTTTCTTGGTTTCATCGGCAGGATTTCCCGCCCAAAAACCAACTCTGTCCGCGGGCTTGCCCTCCAGCATTGCCCTAACACGCTCTCTGCCGGTCAATTCTTACCCCCCTTCCTTATCCAATGGCTTTCGCCAGCAGCTTTTCTTGGGTAGCCTCTGCCCGGTCAAATTCACCGGTGATGCGGCCTTCCCGCATAACATAAATTCGATCGCAGATACCTAAAATCTCGGGCATTTCAGAAGACATGACAATCACAGCTAACCCCTGACCGGCCAGAGCATCTATGAGCCGGTAAATTTCCCGCTTAGCCCCAACGTCAATGCCGCGTGTGGGTTCGTCTACAATCAGCACTTTCAGATTTTCCTTAATCAACCACCGGGCCACGAGCACTTTCTGCTGATTACCACCGCTCAGCTTGGGAATTAGCTGATGCATGCTGGGAGTGACAATGTTCAAAGCCCCTACTTGCTCCTGAACAATGTCCGTTTCCTGTTTCTCTGAGATGTGCCCTTTCCGGCTGATCTGCTCTAGGGCGGCAATGGTCATATTTTTCCGGACGCATAAGTTCGGGAAAATTCCTTCTTCTTTGCGGTTTTCGGGAATCAAACCAATTCCTCTGCGGCGCGCTTCCACAGTAGAACTTGGCGGTACCGGCACGCCTTCTAGAAGGATTTCCCCCCGAATCCGCCTATCTGCTCCAAAAAGGGCCCGGGCAAGTTCCGTCCGCCCAGCTCCCATAAGACCGGAAAAGCCCACCACTTCACCTTTGCGCACGTAAAAGGAAATATCGAAGACCTTGTCTGTAGTAAGGTTCCGAACTTCCAAAATGGGCTTGCCGATTTCAGCAGCAGTTTTGGGGTAAAGCTCTGTAATTTTTCGACCCACCATGAGGGCAATTAGCTGCTGCTCATCCAGCTCGCGCTTGGGCTGCGTCGTAATGTGCTCCCCGTCCCTTAACACGGTAATGCGATCCGCGATTTCGAAGATTTCTTCCAGCTTGTGGGAAACATAAATGATGCCAACTCCCGCGTTCCTCAGCTGGCGAATCACCCCAAACAGATTCTCCACCTCAGTGGGGCTCAAGGCCGAAGTGGGTTCATCCATTACGAGAATGCAGGCGTTGTGAGACAACGCCCGGGCGATTTCCACGAGCTGCTGCTGCGCCACGCTCAAATACTGCACCTTGGTCCTCGGATCGATGTCCAGTCCCACCCTTTTCAGAGCTGCCCTGGTCTTGCCGTACAGCTCCTGCCAGATAACCCGCCCCCGCTTGGAACTAGGAAGATGGCCAAAGAAGATATTCTCTGCCACCGATAGGCTGGGGACCAAGTTCAGCTCTTGGTAAATCACGCTGATCCCTTTATTGATGGCATCCAAGGGGTTTTGTACATGCGCAGGGGCGCCGTTAAAGAGGTACTCCCCTTCATCAAAGTCGTGTACTCCGGAAATAATCTTGATAAGCGTGGATTTGCCTGCGCCGTTTTCGCCTACCAGTGCGTGGACTTCCCCAGGATAAAGCTGAAAATCGACGCCTTTGAGGGCATGCACGCCGGGAAAACGCTTGTGGATGCCGCGCATCTCCAGTACCGGTCCAAATAAATCCTTTGCCATTACCGCACCCCTCCTCTACCGGGCAAGGAGCTTCTTCAGGAGCCCTGCTTTGCGGCAACCGTCCAGATATACAGCAATGATAATTACAATCCCCCGGACAATGTCATGCCAGAAGGAAGAAACATTCAGCAGCACTAGGCCGTTGCTCAAGACACTTAATATAAGGATGCCTAAGACGGCTCCGCTGAGATTGCCCACGCCGCCTGCCATGCTCACGCCGCCCAGAATAACCGCGGCAATCACTTCCATTTCAAACCCTAAGCCCGCGTTAGGTTGGCCGGAGAACATGCGGGATGCTAAAATAAAGCCGCTCAAAGCAGCTAATACACTGCCTGCCATAAAGACAATAATCTTTACCCGGTCCACCGGCAGCCCCGCCAGCTTTGCGGCTTCGGCGTTACCGCCAATCGCGTAAATTTGGCGCCCGAAGACGGTGTGATTCAGGATATAGTACGCAATGGCTAAAAGGGCAAACATAATGATCACCGGAATGGGCACCCTGCCTATGTAGCCAGTTCCAATTTCCATGAAACCCAACACTGACGCCTGAATGGATACAGCGCCGGTAGTTACCCGGGCTACACCTCGGAGTAAGGTCATCATTCCCAAGGTGGCAATGAGAGAATTAACTTTGGCTTTGGTAACGATTAGGCCGTTGGTTAGGCCAACTATAATTCCCACTAAAATGGCCGCCAAAAAGCTGACCCAAATGCTGCCCGTCTTGTTCAAGATATAAACAGATGCAATCCCTACGATCGCCTGTAAAGAGCCGATACTCAAATCGATCTCCCCGGTAAGGATCACCATAGTCATGCCAATGCCTGCGATGGCAATCAAAGAGGCTTGGCGCAGTACGTTCATAATGTTTGTAGTGGTAAGAAAGACCGGGGTCAAGAAATTTAAGACTATACACAGTACAATGAAGGCCGCCAGCAAGCTAATTTGCTCCGATTCAAAAAAGAGGCGGAGTCGAGACTTCACTGATTCAGCGGCTCCAATACGGGCCATAGCTTGATTCCTCCTCCGTGCTGATGCAAAGACCAGACATAAGCTCCAGAAACCCCACGCGATCTCTGGAGCTTATGTCCGCCTCATACTTTAGTTCATCAGGCTGCGAATGGCGTCAAAGTCCATTTCATAACCGCCATCTACTTCGTTGTAGAATGTGAAGAAGTTATCTTGGGTAATAACCACTGTTGGTGTTTCATAGTGCGCCGGTAGTTCTTCCCCTGCATGAACCTTGACCGCCACGTCAATTAAGGATACGCCCACAAAATTGGGGAACATGGCCAGGGCAGCCTTGTAGGAGGTACCGCTGAGAAGTGCATTCTGGCCTACACTGCCTTCGAAGCCAAAGCCGATGGCTACAAGCTTGCCTTCATCCAAGCCTTGAGACCGGTAGGCGGCAATCGCGCCGGTGGTGGAGTCATCATTGATGCCGAAGATAACGTTAATGTCCGGGTTCGCCGTGAGCGCGTGTTCCGCGACCCGCAGGGCATGTTCCTTCAGTCCTTGCCCATCGACTTCAGACTTGATCTCGTAAGACAAACCGGACTCCGCCAGAGCCTCTTTGAAGCCCTCTACCCGCAAACGGCAGTCTTCCAGGGATGGTTGGCCCACGATTAAGACCTTCGGGTCGAAGTTCTTGGCCCTGATGTAATCCACAAGCCACTGGCCGGCCTTCTTACCAGAAGCCTTGTTGTCAATGCCGACGTATACATCCGCACCTTGGACAACGTTGCTTTCAGTCACCACAGGAATACCAGCTTGATGAGCTTGGCGAACGATGGGGATCAGAGCCATTGCATCCACTGGCGTCAAGATAAGCACATCTACCCCTTAGGCAATCATGTTTTCCGCATGGGTGATTTGCTTAGCGACGTTGTTGTCTGCATCCGCGATGCGTAGGTCTACGCCTAATTCCTTGGCCCTATGCTGTGCACCTTGAATAATGTTCTGATACCATTCGTGCGACATGAAGTTAACTACATACCCAACTTTCAAGCCTTCCTGGGCGTACACAGCACTTGCTAATGCGACCACTAGCACAAGCGCCAACAATGCAGCTGTTGTTCTTTTCACACATACTCCCTCCTAAACTAGATTCAGCTTTTCCACCAAACACCTACTTCCAAGAGCCGGCCTGTCCTTTTCACCCCCCAACTGAAACGCCGTTATGTATCTTAAGGCTTTCTCAATCTTTCTTACAGGTAGAAAGTAAGTCCGCATAAAAATCCCATTTTTGTGCTCTCTTTTTGATAATATTCTAGCAGCCATTCCCTTTTCCTTCTATTCAACGCAACAATTACCCAAAAATTTTGTTCATAACCAACGCCACTGCTCCCATGGCACCTGCGTCCTCATGGATGCCGGTGGTGAGAATTTGCACCTTTTGCGCCCGTTTCGAGAAAATTAGCTTTTTGGCATGCTCCCGGGCGGACTCAACGTACCACGGACAAAACAAACTTATCTCTCCCCCTAGGATGATGGCCTCAGGATTGTACAGGTTAATGAGATTGGCCAGTCCTATACCTAAGTACTTGCCTGCTCGGCGAAAGATCTCAATCACCGGGTCACTGCCGCTGTGGGCCTCTTCCACCAAGTCCTGAAACTTCACCCCCGACTGCCCCAAGACTTCCTCCGCTTCCTTCAAAATCGCGGGAATGGAAGTATACATCTCCAAACAGCCGCTGTTACCGCAATAACACTGCCGCCCATCTACAATTTCCACTACCGTATGGCCAAATTCCCCCGCATCTCCTGTCATACCCCGGTAAAGCTGGCCGTTTACCACAATACCGGACCCTACCCCGAAATCGGCAAAAACGTAGATGAAGTTGCTGAAACCCATGCCCTTCCCCAGCCAAAGTTCCCCTAAAGCACCCGCTTTAGCCACGTTTTCCACCACTACAGGAAAGCTAAACTTGCCCTTTAAGAGTCCCTGGATATCCACATGGTGCCACCCGTAAAAAGCCGAGGACTCAATCAGGGACCCTGATTTAAAATTCATCCCAGGTGTCCCAATGCCGATTCCAGCAATTTTCTCCACATCTACACCGGTCTTGGCAATGATTCCCTTCACCATCTCGCTGATTTGTTCAATCACACCCGCGGGTTCCGCGATAGATTCTGTAAGGGCTTCTTCGCGGTGGAGCTTGTTGCCCATCAGGTCAGCTAGAATCACAGTCAGGCGCCGTTTCACATCTACTCCAATTAAGTAGCGGGATTGGGGGTTGATGTTAAACAGCACCGGGGGCCGCCCCCCGCTGGAGTCGCCCAACCCTTCCGCGATAATCAACCCTTCGTTCAGCAGTTGGTCAACAATCCGCATTACCGTAGGCAGTGCCAAATTCAGCCGCTTGGCAATGGCCGTCCTGGAGATGGGCCCTTGCTGTTTGATGAGCTCCAAAACCAATCCCTGATTGATCTCACGCATCAGCTTGGCATTTCCAGTCGTCTTCTTGCTTGCCATAACACATCACTTCCCAAATCTAAATAAACCCCGCAGCTGTGTCTATTATAATACACAATTATTACGTTGTTGTAGTTATGTCCAGCTTGTCGCGGCAAGTAGGTGCAGGACTTATCTGGACAAATGGGGAATTATTGATTTTACCCGCCTTTTTGTTACCTCCTTTTTCTCCGCACTATCAGCAGGAAGGAGCATGCATTTTGAAATACAAAAATCCCACTGCTGCAGTGTATCTGGTGTCAGCAGTGGCCGGCGTGTCCATCTTCGGAGACTCACTGCTCTACAGCGTTCTCCCCATTTACGCAGGCCAGCTTGGTATTCCCCTAGCAGCAGTCGGAATAGTGCTCAGTATCAATCGGTGGGTACGGCTGGTGACTAATCCCCTGGCAGCCCGCTCCTTCAGTCAGTTTGGGGTGTTTTGGCCGCTGCTTGCCACCATGATTTTATCTGTGATTACCACCTTTGTTTATTCCCGGGCCTGGGGGCTGGCCATTTTCCTTGCAGCCAGGCTCGTTTGGGGTCTTTGCTGGTCCCATATTCGCCTGGGAGGTTTCCTCGTTATTATGGAAGCTTCTGCTGCGGCCTTGGGGTTTGGCATGGGCATTTTTCACGTCCTTACCAGATTAGGGAGTGCCTTCACTTCCCTGGTGGGCAGCTTCTTTGTGGATTTATGGGGTTACCGCGGAGGGTTGACCCTTATGGCTGGGCTGTCCTCAGTAGGAATTCTGCTGGTTTTGGCCCTAGGCAGAATGATGGAAGACACCCACTCCAGGACGGAACAGGGGAAAACGCTGGAGGTAAGTGAAGAGCCGCGCCGTTTTAAACCCGAGCTTTCGCCGTTTATCTGCAATGCTGCCGGATTTACCAACAGTTTTGTGGGCTCCGGCCTCATCGTCTCCAGCTTGTCCCTCATTCTCCAGCAGCGCATCGGCGACTCGGTTACCCTGGGCTCCTTCACCTTTGGAATTGCCACCATTTCCGGCCTGGTCCTGGCAGTAAGATGGGCCAGCAATCTTGTGGTATCGCCCATCACCGGGAAGATTATCGATGGGATCGGGCGGAGGCGTCCATTCCGCGTGTTAGTCTTGGCCATGATCGTTCTGCTGTTCATTTTTGCCGCCATCAGAGATCCCCTTCTAACGGTGCTTATTGCCTGCTTGCTGTGTTTTGCTGGCAATGCCCTGGAAGTGCTCTTAGATGCGGCAGTGGGTGATGCAGCCTGGACAGCAGAGAACCGCAACGCGCGTATCAGCCAATACACCTCATTCTACGATCTAGGCGCCGCCACCGGCCCGATCGTGGGATACGCCCTAGGCGTGCGGTTCAGTTTTACCACTCCATTTTACTTGGGAGCCCTGCTTATGCTGGCCGTCATAGCCCTCCATTTTGCCGAAATGATGACGGGAGGCGGCGTCTCCCTGGAAAGCTAGTAAAGAATATGCTAAACTGTAATTAATAATTGCGGCAGCCTTGGCCCCCACACGGGGGCTCGCTCGACTATGCGAGAAAGGAGGGCAGCGGCTTCCTCCCTACACCCAAACCGGGAGCCTGTGCCGCCTAGATGGACAGATGCTTAAGGTAATCATTGTGGATGATGAACCGCGGATCTGCAGGCTGATTGAAAACCTTGTGGAGTGGGATGAATTGGGCATGCAGCTCGTGGGTATGGCCCACAACGGTGTTGATGCCCTGGCCTTAATTGAAGCGGAAGCTCCTCACATAATCATTACTGATGTGCGCATGCCAGGCTGCGACGGACTGGAGCTCATTGAACGGGCCAAGCAGGAAAACCCAGACCTGGAGTTTATCCTCATCAGCGGCTATGAAGAGTTTGCCTATGCTCAAAAAGCCATGTCTTTCGGGGTGAAAGATTATTTGTCAAAGCCCATCAATAGGGACAGCCTTACCCTGGCCTTAAAACGCGCCCAGGACGCAGTGGAAGCCCGTAAATGGCAAAGGATGCTGGAAGCCGAATATGCCAATATACATAAAGATGAGGCTAAAATCAGAGCCTCGTTCCTGCGGGATCTCATCTTACTGGGCCTAGATGAGCTCACTGTCGCGGAAATGGAAGCAGTAAACCGCAGCTACTACTTCCATTTTCAAAGCGGCATCTTTCGCATGGTAATTATCCAAATCGACCCCATGGATCCAGCCCTGCCAAAGGCGCGCGGGATCGGGGCACAGCAGGCGGCCATCCTGGCATCCCAACTGCAAAGCACAGCTTATGAAGTGGAAATCGCCGATCTCAGCGGGAATTTTTATGTACTGGTGAACTACAGTCCAGAAAAACGCGAAAAGGTTAGGGCTGTATTCCAAAGAAGCCTCATGGAATTTAAGAGTTCCTTGGCGCCCTTAGGGTTACTGGTAACCTTCGGCTGTGGGACAGAAACAGCCAGTCTGAAAGATCTGCCCTTGTCCCTGAAAACGGCAAGGGCAGCAGTGGATGAACGGATCCTGCAGGGTACAGGACAAATTATTGTGCAAGATAAGGAGCCTCCCCGCTCCGTCACCGATGATGAACGCTTCCTTAGACTGTATAAGAAACTCATGAAAGCCATTGAGCTGCTGCATGTGGAAATGGTGAGCAAGGCCATTCAAGACCTGAAGCAGGAGCTTCTCAAAGATTTGGCCGGCAGCAGCTGGCTGAGTGGTTCTGCCCTCAAAAAACTTGTGCGGGAGATTGTTAACGCCTACTACATCATCCTGCGGAGTAACAACATCCGCGTGGAAGACGCGGAAGCAGAACGGGCAGCGTGGGAAGAAAGCCTTGACCATGCCTATTCGCTGGATCTCCTTTTTACCCAGCTGATTAACGGGATTACCTCGTCTTTGACGCGCATTGCCGAAGGCGAAACTAAGCGGCATGCGGAAAAAATCGCGCAAGCTAAGCGCTATATCGAAGAGCATTACATGGACAACATCACCCTGGAAAGCCTCGGCGCCTATCTTGGCTTTAACCCCTCCTATTTCAGCACCCTCTTTAAGAAAGAAACGGGCACATCCTTTGTGGAACACTTGGCCCGAGTGCGCATGGAAAAGGCAAAGGAGCTTTTAAAGGAGACAGATCTCAAAATCCAGGATATCTGCCTGATGGTGGGCTACAGCGATGTGCGCTATTTCCGCAAGCTTTTCGCACGCACTACCGGCCTGTCACCCAATGAGTACCGAAAAATCTTCGCTTAGCAAGGGGGCAGAAATATGCGCGCGCAAAGACCCATTTACCTTATGGACCGCCTGCTCATCCTCTTTCTCCTCATGGTCTTGCTCCTGCTAGCCGCCTTGATCTATGTCTTTATAACAGATTCTTTCCGCAAAGCATATCCCTTCCTCATGGGTACCGCCTTCGCCCTCGCACTGCTGCTTTACCTGTCCTACCGGTGGTTCTATATCCCTTACAAAGAAACCAATAAAGTGTTCCGCCTCTTTGCAGAGGGCCTAATCCTCAAAGGGGTATTTGATGTGCGCGTCCATTTCAACCGCGAAACGGCCCTCTTAATGCAAAAGCTCAAAGAAATGATGGATACAAAAGATATGATCGAAGGGGCGCGCAAACATGCAGAGTATTTGGCCCTGCAAAATCAGATTAATCCCCACTTCCTCTACAATACCTTAGAAGGCATCCGCAGTGAAGCCATTATCCAGGGGGTGGAGAGCATCGCTGCCATGACAGAAGCCCTGGAAACTTTCTTCCGCTACACCATTTCCAACGTGGATAAGCTCACCACCTTAGCAGAGGAAATCGCCAACGTAGAAAACTACTGTACCATCCAGCGATTCCGGTTTGGAGAAAAGATCGATTTTAAGGTGGAAAACCTGGTAGATAAACAAGTGGACATTATGAAGGCAAAAATCCCCAAACTAACCCTCCAGCCCGTTGTGGAAAATGCCATCTTCCACGGCCTAGAACCAAAACTGGGCAGCGGACTGGTAACCATCACCCTGCAAGCAACGCCGGAACGCTTACTCATTACCGTATCCGATAACGGCGTGGGCATGGAAGACTATTTAGTACATCAGCTCAACGACAAACTCCGGGGCGCTTCCTTAGGATACGTGCGGGAGGATAAACGCAAAGGGGGAATCGCTCTCCTGAATGTCAACAACCGTATAAAACTTCTCTTCGGCGATGAATACGGGGTATATCTCTACAGCAAGCAGGGTGTGGGAACCGACGTAGAGATCACCTTACCCTTAATCCTTTAGTTCACTCCAAAACAGAAACTGGGAAAGGCCTGCAGGTGCCTTTCCCAGTTTCCTGTTACTTGCGGTAGACGACCGGCTCGCACAGTGCTTGGAGGTTCTCATAGGGGGTTGCAGGGGGGATTTCACAGCCAGCGCCTACCATAAGTGGGTTGCCAACTTCACGGTACAGTTCCTGAACTCTCTTTTTGATGTTCTCCACTGTACCGTCCTTGATCTCCTGGACCGGGTCGAGGTTGGTGACAATCACTTGCTCAGGCCCCACAACCTTGCGCGCCGTTTTCAGATCCACGGGGCTGTCCAGATCCAGAATATCCACCTTGAGCTCCTTAATCTTGGGCAACAGGTGAGTAATGTTCCCGCAAATGTGCAGCCGCACAAGCCCGCCTAACCGGTGAATTTCGTCCACAAGACGCTTTTCGTGGGGGAAGATAAGCTCCGCATAAGTTGCCGGCGAAACCTGACTCACAATGGCATCGCCAATGCCGATGGTATCAGCTCCTGCTTCTAGCTGAGCTTTGGCAAATTCAATGCCCACGTCCACGCATAAGGCCATCAGGTCCTGGCAAAAGGCTGGGTCATCATAAAGGTCCATCAGGAAGTTGGTAACTCCCCTCAAGTCTGCCGCTTCTGCCGCAGGGCCCTCCACCCATCCTAGAATGGAGTACTTGCCTTTCACCGCCGCGCTCATCTGCGCCACCGCCTCCACCCGATCCCGCATGCGGGGGGACACCATAGGATCGGGCCGTTTGAGGGTGCTGAGATCCTTGGTGTTCTGGAGAGGCGGTGCAAGTAAGCGGGGTACCCCATCAGGGACAAATTCAACCTCGCCCCCGAATCCTGTCGTCTCCCGATAAGGATCGGAAATGACACTCACCTGGTCAAAACCAAAGTCCTCCACACATCGTAGGTTAGCCTCCACCAGCACCTTGTGATCCGCGGCAAACTCGCCATATGTGGCACCGATATACCGCGCGGCAAAGGCCATCAAGATGGGCAGCCTGGGGAGTACATCACAGGGTTCGCCCCGCAAAACCGCCATGTACCGTTCATAACCAGTCATTGGCCCAGCCTCCTTCATAAACTTTTGTCAGGGAAATTCTAAATTCTGCAGCTTCCTTTGCCAGGGGAAGGAACAAGTCAACCGCTTCACCGTAGCGCATCAAGCCCGGCAGAGAGGCCTCCATTTCCTCCGGATAGGCGATGGTTACCGTAAGCCCGGTGTTGGCGTTCTTTACCAGGACTTCTCCCAGTTTCACCTGGGTCTCTAACGCGGACCGTCCCCTCCATAAGAGGTCAGTGTAGGATGGCGAGAGGCCGTTTTCCACACGCCAGCCCCGAATATCTTCTGGCAAACCCTCGATCTCGTACTCCAACACCAACCCCCCTTCAGAAGCTGTGAAAGTCTTCTCGATTTGGATGCCTGCATACTCTGCCCAAAAGGTGATTCTGCCTGGTTCCAGGGCAGCGGTGTAGGGCAAGTCCACAAGCCCGTAATCCAAGCCTGACTCCCTCTCTAAAACATCATTGCCAACCCTGCGCCGCACCACGTATTGCCGATCTACCAGGCCCCCCAGAAGTTCCGGCTTGCTCAGCCACAGCCACAGAGGCTCCTGGTACCGCAGCACGGGCACGTATGCGCTGTCGTTATTGAACTTCTCTCCGTAGTAGAAGGCGTTCTCACTGCCGACAATTTCCTCCCCGGTCTTGAGATCGAACCAGTAGAGCAGTTTGCCGCCAATGGGGCTGAAGACATAGAAGTCATCTCCCCAAACGGCAGCAATTTCTTTAACTCCATCTGCGTTGATGTCGAAAACCCGGGGATTAACGTCCATACCCTGGGCAGCGGCCTCGGCAGCAAAGGCAGGTACCAGCGCGGTGCGGGCCAGTTCCCACATGGCATCATCAAAACCGCCGGCCCCAACTGCGGCAAACTCATACTGGGAAATCGCGAGGCTTAAACGGGCATGCTTGATGAGCTGCAGGGCACCTGGGTTGCTGGCTGCTGCCTGCTCCACCTGGGTGATGCGGCTGCTTACTGCCTGATACAGCTCCCGAAAATAAGCGAGTTCCGGAGCATTGGCATTGTAGTCAAACCAGTCGGCATAGCCTCGAGCCCGGGAGGGAGCGATCATCCAGTCAGGCTGGCCCGTAACGTCTGAAAGGGTTTGCGCTGCTCCACCCATTTCCGCCACGTATTCTGAGATCTTCATAATCTCAATCTCAGGGTCTTCCGCCAGGCGGGCCAGCACTTTGCGCAGGTTATCCACTGCCTGAGCAGGCGAATTGCCCGCCTCCAAATCCCACAGGCCGGTGGCTTCGGCGTCCTCTGCATAAACATAAAGGAAGTTGCCGCCCGGGTCTCGGCGGTGCATGGCCCGCAGGTATCCTACGGCCATCGCGGGGTTACGCTGGTTAACGGCATTGCGAAAATCCAGATCATCAGGAACCAAATAGAGGGCATGCTCCCCACCCACTGCCTTATGCAGATTGCGAAGCTCACCAAACTGCAGTCCGCTCTGGGCAAGGATGGGTGTTTCCACAAAAGTATAAGTGTAACCGTACTTTGCAATCAGGTCGGTGAGGCTCGGGTCCCACACCCGTTCCGCATTCCAAAAGCCCACCGGCTCTACTCCCAATACGTCCTTCAACATCTTGCGGTGCAGTTCAATCTGGACCTCGTTGTCCACCAGGCTGGGGATCGAGTAGATGATATTCTGGGCCAGGGTGCTGCCGAGAATCTCAAACTGTCCGTCGACAATACCCTCTCTAACCAGGTCAAGAGCCTCAGAGTTGGACCACTGCCACTCCATGAGGAGGGTTCCGGAAATGTGCAGCACAAAGGGAGTAGGCCTGAGGCTGCGGAGCATGCGCAAAAGTTCCAGATAACAGGCCTGTTCCGCCACGTCGGCATAGGGCACGATGCTTTGGTTGAAATGAAAGACAAAGGCCGTTTTGATCTTGCTGTCCGCCCAGACGGTTGAGCCCACAAACAGACAGAGCACCAACACTACTACTGCCGCCCTAGTCCGCATGCACTTCAACATCCTTCCCATCAATTCTTAAGAAGTGGCATTTTCCAAAGTCCACCCGCTCAATTTCTCCCTCAGGAGTGAGCTTCAGGGCCAAGAAGTCCTCCCCGCTGAACTCCACCAAGCGGCCGAAGATGCGCTCCTTAACTTCTAGTGGATTCCCCACGTTTTTGACGCCAGCGCCGGTGAAAATAACGGACCCGTCGGTAAATACCGCGCCGCTGTCGAAATGGTTCACCGCCAGCCCCCACTGCTGCACCACTGCCACCAAGGGCCCAACTTCCGTTAACTGCTCCCACCAGCAAAGGCCCTCTCGCCACTGAGCAAATTCATCCTGAACGTTTCTACCGCCGTTAAGTCTGGTTAAGGTACCGCAGCCCGTAAGAGGGATTCCTTGGGCTTTGCAGCGCTTGAGGAACTCCCAAACTTCCGCGGAAATGTTTTCCGGAAAGAGGAAAATGAGAGCATCATAGGTGTGACCTTTCCCGTAGTGCAGCTTGCCCTTTTCCAGCCGTACGCTGCCGTTCGCAATCTCGGTGCTGGGTACCAAATCATGCAGGTAGCCGGCCTCGAACAGATCCCGACTCAGCTCGAGAATACGTTCCTGAGTGGGACTGCTGCAGCGCCAGGCACTCAGCCCTGGTTCATTCATCACCCAGTTGGTGGCCGCTTCCATACCAAAGACAACGAGGATACGGGAGTCGGGCAGGCCCCTTTGAAAGGCGTTGATTCTTCTGATCAGTTGCTCCATTGTTTCGATCTCTTCAAGGATGCCCGGACCTTTAAGTTCCAGAACTACGTCTTCGTTGGGGCACTCAAACCCGTGGTAATGCGTGCGGCCCCCATAACGGGCATTCCGCCAAGTCTCTTGGAAGTAGGTATCTAGGCGGCGGGTGCCCATGGAATACCACATGTTGTACCACACCGGCCCACCAGCTTTGCGGGCTAAGGCAAGCCTGATGGGAACACTTACAGTCTCATCGGTCTGCCCGTAATCCCGGGGGACCTCCCACCAGTCCCACCCGTTTTTTAGGACCTCGAGATGCAGTTTCGTGGGACTACCCCACCACGTGGGATGGGCCCCAACAAAGGCATCTGGCCCAAAAACCCGTTTTGCCTGGTTATAAATCCACGTTTCGTTTTCCACCATTTTCTGGCGCAGAACGTGGTTAAAGTCGTTCACAATTTGGTATGCCGCTTGCTCTTGGCCCTTGACCGGGTATTTAAAATACAGGAGATCTTGGGCCAGCTCCGTGCCGCAGTGGGTTTGGTAAAGCTGGGCCAAGCCATCCGCGTAAGTCTGGCAGAGGGTGACAGCCGTATCGTCAATGGCGCTGATCATCACATCGACGCCCCATTCATCCACCTGGACGCCATCGAGGGGAATGTGGGCGAGTTTCTGGAAGAGCTCCTCGTAGAAGTGGTAGAAGTGGGATGAAAACATATTGGTGATGGCCTGCCTGAAGGCCGGTAGGACTGCCACCCGTTTGTGCGCGTGGGCCGCACCGGCTTGCACGGTAATCCGGGTTTTCTCCCCCGCGTTGACGTACGTGGTATGGGCCAGGACGTCCGCGATGGTACCTGGAACAATGGCCTTGCCATCTTCTGTCAAAGTAAAGGTCCAGCTCCCTAAAATCCGCTCAATACCCTTGACACCACTGGGCTGAAAGTAATGAAACGCATGGGGGCTGTCAAACTCAATGCTTCCCCAGCCGTTTTCATCCAGCGTGGTTTCGGCAAAGAAGAAGGAATATACCACATCATCAGGATAGCGCTGGATGAATACGCTGTACTGATTGCGGGCATCGAGTTCCATTACTAGTTTGCGCCCCGCCCGGTGCAGGAGATGGCACGCCTGGGCAATTTTATCAATGACCCGAGGATCGGTGATGGGAAGGCTCATCCAGTGAACTCCCACAAAGACGATGTCAAACGTTGTCCTCCTGACTAGTTCGTGCACCTTTCCTTCCAAAGCACCTGGTGTCAAAATGGAGTCATCCCATTTCCAATAAATAATGCTGGGAATCGGCTGCAAACGAGACACCCCTCTCTACAGGTAACCTCGCATCGTCTCTTCGATCATGGCGATATAATTCTCAACCTTCACATACGGGGGGATGGTATTGCTGGAACCGACGCAATAGCCGCCGTTATACCCCAGCTTTTCGATGCGCTCCCGCACCACGGTGCGCACTTCCTCCACCGTGCCCCGGCTGAGCAGATCCACATCAATGTTTCCCACTAGGCAAAAGCGGTTCCCCACCTTTTCTTTTACTTCCACCGCGTCCATGGAATTTGGTTCCAAGGGATGGATGGCATTAATGCCAATGTCCGCAAAATCGTCAAACACAGCCCACAAGTTACCATCGGTATGATAGAGATAAGGCACGTCCAGCTCCCGGGCTAAATCGCCGATTTTCTTCATCCACGGAAAGAGCTCTGCCCGGAAGAACTCCGGCTGTACCATGAGGCCAGAACCAAACGCAATGTCATCTGTGTACCAGATGGCCCCTAAACTGTCGCCTAAAATCTCCACTGACCGGCGGTTAATCTCCAGCATGGCTTCCCCGTGCTGGCGCATGAGTTCACTCACCAGTTCCGGCTCATCAAAGAGGGCGAAACAAAAGTGGGTAAATCCCATGTGCATCCAGACTCTGGTGAAAATATCGCCGGTGGAAAGGATAATTTTCATGCCTTTAGGCAGATGCTTTCTTACCTCATGCAGCTGGGAATAATCTACATTGGCGTCCAAATCCTGCCACGGCCATTTGCTGCTGCGCAGGTCTTCCCACGTCTGGATCACGCCTTTGCCTTCAATGGATTCATCGTGGTGATCCACCACTTGGAGATTGTAGTGCGGGCGGACGTGGACGTAATCATAACCAGCTTTAATCCAGAACTCCACTTCATCCGCGGCGCTGAGCAGCGGACGGCCCAAAATGGCCTCTTTGATTGTCCCATCAATCAAGAATTCACCTAAAGGCGGCCGATCCGGCTTGCCTTCGAGGAGCAAAGTCTTACGGATCCGCGCAAAATCCGGTTCAGGCTTGATGTCTATCTTCATGTCCCTTCCTCTTTCTAGTTGAATCTCTTGGTATCAGTCGTCCAGGCACCAGCACTTGGCCAGGACCGGATTTGTCTCTGTCAAGGAGAGCGGCAACAGCCAGCTCAACAATGCGTTCTGCCTGCACATCGAAGGCGGTAATGGATGGATAACTCATTTCATCCAGGCTGGTCCCCATGTAACCCAAGACCATAAAGTCGTCGGGTATGGTCAGGCCCGCGCGCAGAATTTCCTGCACAAACTGGAAGCGAACCGCGGCTTCGGAAATGAAGACGGCATCAAAGTCGCCCCTGCGCTGAACAAAACGTTCCACAATGGCCCGCCTCTCCTGTGGTTCCCAACGGGTCAAGCAGTACAAGTCTGGTACCAGCTCCAAACCCAGTTCCCCACTCTGCTGAGTAAGTTCACTGGCAATGCGAGCGTCCACCCCAATGCTGCTGCGGCGACCCAGGTAGGCAATGCGGCGGCACCCCACCTCCTTCAGATGCTTCAATCCATCCCGGATGATCTGGGCAATGTTCGCGTCCACATAAGCGAGGCCGCTGCAATCCCGTGTGCGCCCCACCATCACGAAAGGGATGGCACATTCGGTGAGGTATTCAACGCGTTTGTCGTCCATCTCCACCTCAAACAGGATGAAGGAGCTCACTTGCCGGCTGCGAACGATTTCCCGCAGATCGTCCAACTCAGAACTAGGTTTAGTGCTGGGATAAAGTACCACCTGCCGCTCAAACAGCTGAGCGTATTTCACCAAGTGCGATACAAAGTCCAGGTAGCTTGTGCCCGCCACATGGTTTGGGTTAAAGGGATAGAGAACACCGATGGAGGTGTTATAGCCCCTCGCTAGATTGCGGGCAGAGGGGTTTGGCACATAGCCAATTTCCTCCATGGCTTGCTCCACTCGCTTGCGCAAAGCGGGATTCACCGAGCGTTTGTTGTTAATCACATTGGAAACGGTTCCCACCGAAACCCCAGCCCGTTTAGCTACATCATAAATGGTTGGCACTTCATCACCTACCTTACCTTAGCCCTTTTACTCTAACCGAAAACTTAGGGCCCACTTGATGGGTTCTCCCCCTCGGGGGGCACCGGCAAATTCTGCGCGGCAGAGCCAGGCTAAAAACCCCGCTTCAGTAGAAAGAGAAACTTCGCCATGGTCTAAAGCCCGCCCGGCAATTTCCAGCCCGCAGTGCGTTACCTGGTTGCGAAGGACCGCCTTTTCGGGAGATGCTTCCACCGTAACTATCTGGGCACCCCTGTCCATGATGGTAAAGTAATCAGGGGTGAGTTCGTTTTCCACTGCAATCCGCACCGATCCCTGCACCGGATAACGATGGAGGATATAAGCAACGTCAAAGCCTCCAGCGGTAAAGGTGATTTGCTTCTCCAGGCCAAACAAGCGGCCGGCATAATTGAAGGTTACCACCAGGTCTTCGCCTTCGCTTACGGCATGCTGGAAGGGGAAGTCATAAAAACGAACAGGCTCGCTGTTGCCAACGGAAACGGCATCATTGAGACAGCGGCGGCGCATCACAAACCGCCGGGCGCTCAAGTCCTCAACTTCTGGCTTGCCCCTCAGCTGGGGAAAGGCATCTCGGCCGCCTACCATGTCCGGGACATAGCTGTGATCATCCCGGTAGCGCTCAAGGTAGCACATTGCGTTTTGATTCCCCACAAGCTGGCAGCCTCGTTCTAGATTAAACCAATACAGCAAGCGGCCTCCCTTGGGAGCAAAAACGTAAGCATTCGCCCCATGGACCACGACCAGTTCCTGAAGACCGTCCGCGTTCACATCCATTTCCACTGCCTGGCGCGTTTTGCCCTGCAGGGCCAGCTCACTCGCCCACAGGACCGGCAGTGCACTGCGGGCTAGCTGCCACTGCGCTTCTTTGTCCACGTCAATACCGATGCAGCCAAACTCGTATTGGTGGGCCACAAGCGTGCGTACGGCTAAATCAAACAGCCTTTTGCTGGCCGTATACTCCGGCGCTTTCTGGTCGTATTGCAGAAGGGCCTCTTCATGTTTTCGCAGCCTGCTGCTCACCTGGTGATAAAGCTCCCGCGTTTCAATGTTTTTCGCAGCGTTTTCTGCGTAATCAAACCAGTCTTTATAACCCTGCTCACCCCACGGCAAGCCCTGGGAACGGAGGGAATCCATCATCCAATTGGCCTGGCCAGCAGGGAGGCAGTCTACCACCACGGGCCGACAAGTTCTGGCCAGTTCACTCAGCCCGCCCACCTTCAGCCAGGGTAAGCTTTCCAGCTTGGCTAAGACCGCATCTAGCTTGGCAAAGACATCATCGAGGGTTTGAGAACCGCCTTCAAACTGCCAGAGGCCAGTCGCTTCCGCATCCTGGGCATAAATCACGGCGAAATCGTGTTCTGGCATTTGCCCTTGCGCTAGATAGATGTTGTACAAGTACTCCACTAATTCATCCACAGAACCGGTGCGCACAGCTTTGCCGAACACAGTGAGGAAGTTGGTATCATCAGGAAAGAGCACCAGCTGCCTATCACCTGCCTGCACAGCCCGGATCACTGCTTGGGGAAGCTGATCTCCTCCCCGGCGGAACACATTGGTTTCTAGAAAGGTGTATTCATAACCAGCATCCAGGATGAGGGGAGCGAGCTCCTCCTGCCAACACCTCTCCGGGTTCCAAAAGCCGGTGGGTTCAACCTGCAGCACCTCCTTGAGCTGCTGCCGGTGGTGCTTGAGCTGCTGAACGTTTTCCCACGGATCCGTGGCTAAAAGGGTGTTTTGTGCGTAGGCGCTCCCGATGATCTCGAACTGTCCCCGGGCAATCCCTTTTTTGAGAAGGTTGATTGTTTCCCGGCCTTCCCACTGCAGCGCGGACAAAAGGGCCCCGGAAAAGTGAATGGTAAAGCCGATCCGCGGGTGAGCCAGGAAAATTTCTAATAGGGGCCGGTAGCACACCCGGTCTGCTGCAAAGGCGTTGGGTACCGTATTTTGATTAAAATGGTAGACTAATCCCAAATTGAGCTGTCGCATAGGCCAACGTCCTTTCTCCATTAGGTTAAGCTTTGGTTGCTCCCGCAGTAAGTCCAGAAATAAAGTGTTTTTCTAGGAAGAAAAAGACAAGCAAAATGGGTATGGAAACCAAGACCGCACCAGCAGCAAACTGCGTCCAGCGCTGGTCGTAATTGCCTGAAATAAAACCGTGAAGGCCAACGGCTAAGGTATTCTTATGGGATGAAGTAATCACAATTCGGGCTAACAGATAGTCGTTAAAAGGCCCTATAAAACTGAACAATGCTGCCGATGCCAAAATGGGTCTCGCAAGGGGTAGAGTAATCTTCCAAAAGATTTGGCCGCGCGTGGCGCCATCCACAAGGGCCGCCTCGTCCAACGACACATCGATGGAATCTAGATACCCCTTTAAGAGCCACGTGGTAAAGGGCACACTGCCGCCAATGTAAACCAGCGCCAGCCCCACGTGGGTGTCCAGCAGGCCGACCAAGTTCAAAAGCACGTAGATGGCCACCATGGACATGGCCCCGGGGAACATCTGGATTACCATGAACGCCATGAGGCCGTATTTCCTTCCCCAGAAGCGAAACCGGGAAAAGGCGTAGGCGCACATGGTGGTGAGGACAACGGTGGCAGTGGCAGTCATGGTTGACACTTTCAGAGTATTTTTCGTCCACTGCAAGAAAGGATAGCGGGGATCGGTAAACAGGCTTAAGTAGTGTTTAAAGGTGAACTGCCTTGGTATTAAAGTTGAGCTGTAGAGACTGTTCCCCACCTTAAACGACGACATGAGAATGTAGATGATAGGGATCACTGCAAATAAAAGGGCAATAAGCAGCACGAGGTAGATGAGGGCCATTTTCGCCCACCGCGTGACTTGCCGTTTTGTCATGATCAACCCTCCTTAAAGGCCCGGGTTTGCCGCAGATTGTAGACACTAATAAGAGCCACCGGGATGAAAATAAGGATACCAACAGCCGCGGCATAATTGAACTTCGAAAGGTTGAACGTGAGTTTATACATCCAGGAGATGAGGAGGTCCGTTGCTCCTGCACCGCGGTTGCCAAAGACCGTGGGCCCGCCTCCGGTGAGAAGGTAAATCAGTCCGAAGTTGTTGAAGTTCCCAGCCAGCTGAAGAATTAACATGGGCCCCACCGCATACAGCACCGAGGGCAGGGTAATGTACCAGAAACCCTGGCGCTCAGTTGCCCCATCTACCCAAGCGGCTTCATAGAGTTCTCTGGGAATGCCCTGGAGTATACCCAGGCAGAGCACCATTTGAAATGGGAAGCCCATCCACACGTTCACAATAAACAAGGCAATCCGGGCCCACATGGCATTGCTCAGCCACGGAATCGGGCTCACTCCCAAATAGCCTAGGACCTCGTTAATGGGCCCGAAGGTGGTGTTAAACAGCCCTGTCCACACCAGTGCGGAAATGAACGAGGGCATAGCCCACGGCAGGATAAATGCAGTTCGGAAAAACGTCCGGAAGCGAATGTCCTCCCTGTTCATGAGGAGGGCCAAGCCAAATCCCGCGGCGAAGGATGTAAAGGTGGATACAATTGCCCACACAATGTTCCACTGCAGGACAGATGTCATGGTTCCCCGCCATGACTTAATGCTGAATAAATCTACAAAGTTCTGGAGGCCCACCCACTTTACCAAGCGCGCCGGTGGCGAATTGAATAAGTCGTAGGAAGTAAAGGCCAGACTCATCCCGAAAAATACAGGAAACAAGGCCACGAAGATAACCAGAAGCGTGCCTGGGGCCAACCAGAGGTAAGCCTCGGCGTTGATCCAGAATTTTTTCAGCATTTGCCGGAACGGGAGGGCTTTTTTGCCTTCCAGAAAGCGTTTGGCCTGGGTGTGGGCATCACGAATGTTACCCACATACAAGAGGGCCAGGAGAATTGTAATAATTAGACCCAATAGTCCTTGTGCTAAGAGAAAGATGGAGTGGTCGCGACCAGGTTCAGTCCCGAGCGTAATTAGGCCCCACCAAGCCTGCCTGAGGGGGGTGAGCGCAAAAACCGCCACGAACCCTTGGAACAGAGCTAAAATTAAGCCTTTAACATATTCCCCTGTGACGAACTGGCCGAGCCCCATCCACACAACGGACAAGCCGGTAATGGCCCACCGTTTTAACGTCTTGCTGTACTCCACTTTACTCGCCCCCAAGCGTGCAAAAAATGCAGTGGCAGGGAGATCCCCCGCCACTTTGCGGTCCTCCGTTAAGTTTACCGGTTAGCACCCCGGTGCATTTCGTAAATTGCTTCGCGGATCATCTCCACAGCCATTTCCAGCGCAAACTCCGCGTCCGTTTGCCCTGTTAAGGTGGCAATAACTGCATCTGTGAAAGGCAGCCACACGGCGTTCATTTCAGGCACGTTCGGTGTGGGTGTTCCCACCGCGGCCTGGGCCACCAGCACGCTGGCATCCGGGTGTTCCGCGATTGCCGGATGGGAAGCTACATCTGGGCGAGGCGGAAGGTCAGCTGTTTCTTCGTAAATCGCCAGCAAGACGTCGTAAGATGTGAGGTATTTGATGAGCTCTGCCGCCAGTTCCTTGTTTTCGCTGAAAGCCGAAACCGAGAAGCAGGACACGCTCACCAGAGGACGCAGTTCACTACCATCGGCGTAGGGCGGGATTTTGGCAACGCCGTAGTTCACGCCGGCATCTCTAAAACCGGTCAGAGACCAAGACCCATCGATGACAGCTGCCACTTTCCCTTCCAGGAAAAGGCTTGTTACCACATTGTGGTCTGAACCTTCTGGGTTCATGCCGCTTTTGCGCATATCCACAAGGAGTTCCAGAGCTTCAACGGCCCCTGGGGTGGCCAGGCCGATATCGGAAACATCAAAACCCTCATCAAAACCGAAGATGTAAGCTCCTTTCCCGCTGAAGACCGCCCAGTCGAAATACACATTGGTAATGTCCCACAGCAGACCGTACTGGCCGTTCTTAGTTAACTCTTTCCCAACTTCCACCAGCTCTTCAAAGGTGGCGGGCACTTCCGGCAAGAGGTCTTTGTTGTAGATCAAAGCCACAGAGTTGAATGCATACGGAAGTCCCCAAAGCTGACCGTCATAATACAGTGCATCAATGGCAACCTGAAAGTACTCATTAAGCACTTCTTCCGGGAATTCAACTGGAGCAACAAGCCCCTGGAGTACCGCTAATCCCAGACCGTCGTGGGGCCAGGAAACAACGTCCGGGCCTTTTCCAGCCGGGCCATCCAGAACCAGCTTTTCTCTTTGGCCAAGGGGATGGATGTCAATGAACTCCACAGTAACGCCGTACTTTTCCTCAAAAGGACCGATCATTCTCCGGAATACTTCGTTGTGCTCCGTTTGACCCCAAACAACCAGTTTTTCCGCTGCGCCGCAGCTTGCACTTCCCAGCAGTACACAGGCGACTAACAGCATGCCCAACAGCTTTCTTCTCATTGACTTCCCTACCTTTCTTGGTTTATGGGTTTAATGGAAATTTGTGGATGAAGCGCTTCACCGAAAAGATACAAAAAAAGAGAACGCAAGTTTCATGTTCCTAAGTGATGGGCTTGTAAATTCCTTTACAGCTATGTTAACTATACAGCTTGGGCAGGTGTTTGTCAATTTGTGCTAATAAGCGCAAGCCTCCGCCACTAAGCGTTATCTTAAAATAGCGCCAAAATCGTCCGCATTTCTTGTAATTTCTCATCCCTCGGGTATAAGATGTGCTGCTGGATTATGCCCAAGTAAACAGGGTTATGCGCCGCCAAAGCAGAAGTTTAATTTAAACCAAACAAGGAGCAGGCTGGGCATGCGGGAAGAGATTTTGCGCATTGAAAATGTTATCCGCATCATCGATGGGATCACCTATCTCGATAACATCCATTTTTACATATTCAAAGGAGAAATTTTGGGCCTTATCCCCCTGGACAACCATGGTAAAGAAGAGCTCATCGAACTCATCCTGCAAAACGTCCCCATCGATTTTGGGCGGGTATATTTTGACGGAAAACTGGTCAATTACTACGAGCACAGCAGCATGGCCAAAAACCCTGTCTACGTCATTGAAAAAGAAAGCAAGCTCGTGGGTGATTTAAAGGTGGCAGATAACATCTCCGTGTTGAGCAGCTCCTACAGGGAATACCTCGTCCGGGAGAAACGCCTTATTACGGAGACCAACCAGCTCTTGCGCGAATTGGGCATTGCCATTGATGCCAGCCGCTACGCATCTGAACTGAGCTTTTTCGAGACTGCTGTGGTGGAACTTATTCGAGCAGTGCGGAGCGGCGCGCAGCTGATTATCACAGATGAGTTGGCCAATTTGCTCAACACGGAAGAGCTGTCCACTTTTCAACGGCTCCTGAAGCATTATGCAGAAAAAGGGATCTCCTTCCTCTACATTGCCGGCAACCCCCAGGAGCTTTACCAAGTGTGCCAGCGCATCATTCTTTTTGAAAAGGGGCGTATTCTTCGGGTTGTTAAGCAGAAAGACTTTAGCCCTGACCTTTTAAATCCATACCGGCCGCCCCATACTTTCCCGCCAGGCCCTGCCAATGCCAGTCACGATGCGGGCAGCGTTTTCCGCTGCGAGGAGCTTGCCGCCAAGCATCTGGCTGCCTTAAGTTTTACTGTGGAGGCGGGCGAATGCCTCACCATTCTTAATCCCGAAAAACACGGCATTCAGGACCTTGGCCAGATCGCCGCGGGCAATTTGCGCCCCCTTAAGGGGAGGCTTGTCGTTGAAGGTAAGCCTGTACCCCTCACCGGTGTGCACAGTCTCCTGCCGCAGGGAATCGCCTTCATCCCTGAAGATCCGGTGCCGAAGAGCTTATTCTTTGATTACAGCTACCTGGAGAACCTCACCTTCCTCTTAGACCGCAAGCTAGGCCGCAGTATTATCCGCTCCCAGATTCTCAACTTTGTGCGGGAAGAATTTCGCGACCTGGCCGGCGACGCAGTTGATGCACCTGACCTATGGGGTTTAGAAATGGATGCCCTGTGCAGGCTCGTCTACTACCGCATCCTCCTCTATAAACCCACCGTGGTGTTCATCATGCAGCCTTTTGCGCATGCGGACATGCAGCTCAGTGACTGCATCGTGGAACTCATTAACCTTCTAAAACAAAACGGACTGGCGGTGGTACTCCTCACCGTAAGCCTGGCTGATGCCCAAGTGGTCACGGACCGCTTGTTAATTCTAAACGGCCAGGAGTATAAAGAAACTCCACCACAGGAAACCATTACAGACATAATTTAAAAGAACGCATCAATTCCTAATAATTGCCCCCCTAAATCCAATAATCCTCCACCATGTCCCGGTGGAGTTTTTGTTATGATTTACAAGGGGGGCTGTTAATGTCTGATTATATTGTGGAAATGCACAACATCAGCAAGAGGTTTCCCGGGGTCCAAGCACTGGATCAGGTTTCCTTTACCCTCAAGGCCGGTGAAGTGTTGGGGCTTTTGGGGGAAAACGGTGCGGGAAAATCTACCCTCATGAAGATCCTTTCTGGAGTTTACACCAAAGATGAAGGCACCATCAAAGTATTAGGCCAGCAAGTAGAACACCTCACTCCTCACTCCGCGCAGCAGCTGGGGATCGCCATGATCAATCAGGAGCTGAATTTGTGCGACCACCTGACTGTCGCGCAAAATATCTTCTTAGGCAGAGAAATCCTGCACCGCGGCATCCTGGCAGAAAGGGCTATGAACGAAGCCGCGGCACGGCTTCTGGAAGACTTCCAAATTGATATTGCCCCCGAAACATTAGTGGGAGATCTGCCGGTATCCAAGCGTCAGCTGGTTGAAATCTCCAAAGCCCTGGCCCAAAACGCGAAAATCCTCATCATGGATGAACCAACCTCTGCCCTCACCGCCAAGGAAATTGAAAACCTCTTTGCCATCATTAAGCGCCTGAAACAACAAGGCTGCGGGATTGTGTATATTTCACACCGCCTGGAAGAACTCCAGCACGTGGTGGACCGGGTAATGATTCTTCGCGACGGAAAATACATCATTGACATGCCCTTCAAAGACACAACCTTAGATGAAATTATCTCGTACATGGTGGGCCGGGAAATCACGGAGAAGTTCCCCCGGGTGGAGACAAAGCGGGGCAAGAAAATCTTTGAAGTGAGGAACCTCAATGCGGGCCGGTTGGTGAGAAACATAAGTTTTTCCCTCTATGAAGGCGAGATCTTGGGAATCGCGGGACTCATGGGTTCAGGCCGCACCGAGACGCTGCGGGCCATTTTCGGTGCCGACCCCAAGGAGTCAGGGCAAATCTTTATTCACGACCGAGAAGTGACCATCACGAGCCCTGAAGATGCCATCAAAGCAGGACTGGTATTGGTGCCCGAAGATCGGGCCAGGGACGGCCTGTGCACGCGACTTAGTGTGCGGGAAAATATTGGCCTTCCAAACCTTGACCACATCGTTAACTGGCTGACCGCGGTCAACCACCGGCGGGAACTGGAAATCACCGCTCAGGCGGTGGAGAACTTCAATATCCGCCTGGCCAGTGAAGAATCGCTTGCCGACAGCCTATCAGGAGGCAACCAGCAGAAGGTAGTCATCGGCAAATGGCTGGCCCGAGAGTCTAGAGTGGTTATGTTTGACGAGCCGACGCGCGGCATTGACGTAGCTTCCAAGGTGGAGATTTACCACATCATGAATGAACTTAAACGGCGGTCCATCGGCGTAATCTTCGTTTCATCAGAACTGCCCGAGATCTTGGGCATTAGCGACCGCATCTTAGTCATGGCCGACGGACGCATCACTAAAGAATTGAAGGTGGAGGAGGCAACTCAGGATCTAATCTTGCACTACGCCACGCAGTTTGAGAAAAAACTCGATCCGGCGGCGCAAATAGAAGTGGGATAGGAGACTAGAGCCATGAAGAACCGTGAAAAGCGAGGAATACTGAGAAGAATTTTAGCCAAGCGGGGCATGGGGCAGGTTATCACCGTGACCATCGGTCTCATCGGAATGGTTGTAGTGTTTTCGTTCCTAAACCCATTCTTTCTCACATCCCGCAATATCTCTAACCTGCTCCGGCAAATCGCCCCAACACTCATAACGGGCATTGGACAGTCTTACGTCTTAATTACCGGAAACATTGACCTATCCATCGGGTCCGTTGTGGGCATGAGCTGCATGGTTTCCGCAACTCTCATGACCAAAGGCGTCAACCCGTGGACAGCGGTGCTCATTACCTATGCGGCGGCACTGCTGCTGGGCCTACTCAACGGACAGCTCATCTCCAAAGCAAAACTACCTGCCTTCATTGCAACGCTGGGGACCATGACCATAGCCCGGGGCGTGGCCCAGATTGTAAACAACAACTACAATACTGATTCCATCGGTGAAGCGGGCGCTGGATTCATGGACTTTTTCTACTACGGCAAAACATTCGGCTTGTACAACACCATCTGGATAGCGCTCGTGCTCTGGCTTATCTTTAACTTCATTCTCAGCCAGACCCGTACCGGCCGGCACTTGTACGCAGTGGGCAGCAATATCCATGCCGCGCACCTTTCCGGCGTAAACATCTCTGCCACCATTACAAAGGCATACCTGGTGAGCGCCTTCTGTTCTGCCACTGTGGGTCTTATCACCACGGCCATCAGCGGCATGGGAACCATGGACGCAGGTACCGGCTATGAACTCTACGCCGTAGCCGCATCCGTTATCGGTGGAGTGAGCACCCTGGGCGGTCAGGGAATTCTCCTAGGCACCGTCATCGGCGCTGCCATCTGGGGCGTCCTTCAAAACGGACTGCAGTTTGCCGGTGCGCCGGTAGCTATCCGCAACATTGTCATCGGTGTCATCGTCATCATTACCGTTTTGCTGGACATTGTGGTCCGGTATAACAAGAAGGCAGGCCGCAGACAGACCGCGGCTGAAAGTACTCAGGTTTCCGTTTCGGGTTAGGAGCACGAGGTTGTGCCTCGGCTTTTAGAAAAAAACAAGGAGGAGAGCATGGAATGAAGAGGATCGGTGTAGTACTGTTGTTGGGCGTTCTCTTGCTGTCTGCAGCTGGGCTGGCCAGCGCGAAGGAGTACAGAATCTTTCTAATCACCATGGACCAGATGGACCAGCACTGGGTAACCATGGACGTGGGTGCTCGCAAAGCCGTGGAAGAATTGGGCAATGTGATTTACCAGTGGATGGCACCTGATGTGAAAGACGATGCCAAGCAAATCGAGATGATCAACAACGCTGTAGCTGCTGGTGCAGATGCCATTCTGCTTGCGGCCAATGGGCCCACAGCTGTTGTACCAGCCCTGCGGGAAGCCGCTGCTGCAGGCGTGAAAATTATCTATGTGGACTCCCCAGCGGACTTTCCGGCAGAACAAACCCTGGCCACAGACAACGAAGCAGCAGGCAGGATCGCTGGTGAGACCCTGAGGAACGCACTGGCTGAGAGAGGAATTACATCCGGCAAGATCGGGATCGTCAACGTGAACCCCGCCACCATGTCCACCGTGCTGCGGGAGAGAGGCTTCAGAGCAGCCTTCGAAGGCAGCGACTTTGAAATCCTCGAAACCCAGTACGGCGAAGGCGATGCAGCAAGGTCCAAGGAAATTGCCGCGAACTACATCACCCAGGGCGTCGTGGGCATCTTCGGTGCTAACGAAGGTTCCACTGTTGGCACCGGCAACGCCATTCGGGAAGCTGGCGGCGGCGTCATCGGTGTAGGCTTTGACAAGTCCAACACCATTCTCCAGCTGGTACGGGACGGCCACCTCTTGGCTGTAATGGCCCAGAACCCTGATGTCATGGGTTATGAAGGTGTCAAAGCTGCTGTGGCTGTACTGGAAGGCAAGACATTGGACGCCGAATACGTTGACACCGGCGTATCTGTACTCACCAAGGATACCATCTAACAAGCTGCCTAAGCAGAAGCGCCATTCCCACTTGAGGGAATGGCGCTTTCCTTATTTCACCAGGCTGCGTACGGCATTTAGGGCAGCTTCGTAGTCAGGGTGTTCTCTTATCTCATCGAGGTACTGCACGTAGGTAATCTCATTTTTGGCGTTGAGGACAAAAACGGCCCGGGCGAGCAGTCTCAGATCGGATATCAAGACGCCGTAGGCTCTGCCAAACGAAACATCCCGATGGTCAGAAAGGGTAATGGCGTCCTTCAGACCGGCATTACCGCACCAGCGGGCTTGCGCAAAGGGTAAATCGCAGCTGACGGTAATCACCACCGCCTCAGGGATTTTGGCCACTTCCTCATTAAACCGGCGGGTTTGCTGATCGCAAATACCTGTATCAAGGGAGGGTACCACGCTAATTAGCTTGATCTTACTGCCAAAGTCAGCCAGGGTTTTGGTGCCCAGTTCGTTGTCTACAAGTTTGAAGTCTGGAGCCACAGCGCCAACGTGCAGGGCTTCGCCCACTACCGGATGTGGTACACCACCCATCTTGACTGTACGTGCGCTCATGCTCAACCTCCTTCACCTTTTATGACTTGCTTGCTAATATATTCCCCAAAAGCAAAGGATTCCCTCTAAAAAACTCACACGTCACAGAAAAATAAGAAAATACTGTGACTCTATGACTACCATTGTCGCACACCCCAGATAGATGCAAAGCGTACCTGGTTTTCCGCGCTTAATTTTTCCTGACCTGTGCCGACAACACTATAGGAAAAACCTAATCTGCAGCGAAACTTATGGCACGACATACACAATAATGTGGAGGTAAACAATGCAGCACAGATCCGTTTTGGAAATGCACAGAACTCAGATGGATATTTTAGTCAGGCGGGTACTAGTTACGGCCTTTCTCTTCTTTTTGGGGTTAAGCATCCATCGAGGAGATCCATTAGAAACCCGGCTGCTCTTTGCAGGTGCGGTTGCAATCACGGCAGGGGTAAGTCTTCTGAAAAATATCTTAGGCGGCAACGTGATGCGTTGGTGCTATGTGATCCTTACGGCTGGGGTCCTCACAGCACGGTTTGTCATGGGCGGAAACTTCGATATTATCGTGGTTGCTGCTGTATCGTTCCTGCTGGTTATCGCCACCTACTTCGACTTTGGTTATGTAACTCTCTATGGTTCCGCAATTCTGCTGGGCAACGGCGCAGCCTACCACTGGTTTGGCCAGGCCTATACCGTGCGCAGCCTAACGGAATGGGTGCCCTTGGCAGTGGTGTTTACCTTGACTACCCTTGTCACGGCATTCATGTGCCGCAGGGCCAATGAGCTGGTCACATATGCCGAAAACGCGGCAGAAAGAGCTGAGCTAAACGCCGAAAAGCTCCGAGCGGTCAACGGGAAGCTGCGCCTTGTAGCCGGCGAGCTCACTAACGAAAGTCGGCAGTTGTCAGCCCTGATGGCGGAAAGCAGTGCTGCAATTCAGCACGCCGCCGGCACGGCTCATGAGTTTGCCGCCTTGCTTGACACACTCAATCAGAATGCAGCCGCGGTAGACAAGATTTCTTCAGGAGTTGCCCTCAGGGCAGAATCCGGCAGTGCCGCGGTGGAAGAGATTGTCACCCAGGCAGATCGGCTTCACAAGCATATTGCCGCGACAGCAGAAGTTGTTTCTTCCCTGGGAGAGCGGTCCCAGCAAATCGGGGAAATCATTACCACCATTGATGCCGTCGCGGAGCAGACAAACCTCCTGGCCTTGAATGCAGCCATAGAAGCGGCCCGGGCCGGAGATGAAGGCCGGGGCTTTGCCGTCGTCGCAAACGAAGTGCGCAAGCTGGCTGAACAAGCAGCACAGGCTTCGAAAAACATCAGCCAGCTCATAACCCAGGTCCAGCAGGATACTGAGGCCACTGCCGAGGAATCAATGGCTAGTGCTGTGCAAGCGGCGGAAACAGCTCAGGCTGCCCAGCGTGCAGGCAGTGACCTGAAAGCTATCCTTAGTGAGGTAAACGGTATCATCGGGAAGATTGGGCAAATCGTAGTTGCCCTACGACAATCAGCGGCGGGTAGCCGGGAAATAGCAGCGGCAGTTGGCCAGCAGTCCGCAGCCATCACCCAAATTGCCCACACCGCGGAACACCTAGATCGCCTGGCCCACCAGCTGGTGGGCCTTCTGGAGTCAGAAACGGAAGAATCCTAGCCGGTGTGGGACTCTAGGCTTTCCGCGCTCCATAACTGGAATTCGACTCAGGCATTGTTCCAACAGCTGCGCCCAGCCAAGCAAGGCACATAACAACAAAATCAGTCAGCGGCGTTTACAACCACAAGGTTGCCTGATTCGTAGCGCTGTAGGCCTCGGTAGAAGATCTGTCGGGCAAGGACCGCAATACCCAGGACAAAGGCGCCCAAGAGACCTAGGTGGGCCCAGGTAAACTCGCGCATGATCTTTACCGGCAAATAGGCTGCAAAACCCGCGGGAATCAAGGTATACAGTATAAGCCGGGTTACCGCGGAGAAGATGCTTTCAGGATACAGCGAGAAGGACAGCAGAGCTTCACCTAGCTGATCCGCGAGCTGCGCACCATATCCCAGCCAAAAACTTAGGGAATGGACTATGACCGCAAAACTCGTCATCACTACGCCGCCGGCAGCTATCAGGATTATAAAACCTAGAAGCCTGCCCACAGAAGGAGATACTGTCAGCATAAAAATCAATAATGAAAAGGCCAGATTTCCCCAAGCCGCAGGAAAAGACCGAGAAACAAGCACATGGAGCAGTACCGGCCGCGGCAGGACTAGGTAGAAATCCAGCCGTCCCTCAGCGATGGAGCTGCTCAAAGTGAAGGAGCCGCCAAAAAGCAAAGCCTGACAGGCGTATGCCCCGCTGGTCACTGCATACAACAGCAAAATTTGTTCCAAGCCCCAGCCGTTGAGGGAATCGATTTTCGCAAAGAGCACCCACCAAAAGAAGAGCAGCATGAGATTATTGAGGAACATGAAGACAATCTGGCTCAGAAAGGCCCCCCGGTATTCCATGGCTGATTGGAGATTGGCAGAAAAGTATTGAAATACGAACTTGGCAGTTCGCTTAACCTCCGTTAACATGCACCCGGCGCACTCCCTTCTGAAACATGGCTGCTGCCGCGAGACTCAAAAGGGCCACCCAAACAACCTGACCCAAGAGCATCTGTCGGAGGAAAGGGTAGCGGAAATCCACCACAAGCTGTGCCGGCGCCGATACCCCATAGCGCAGCGGCAGCAGGTACGACACGGCTTTGAGCCCCGCAGGATAGGCCTCTACAGGCACAAACAGGCCTCCAAAAATGAACACCAGCTTGCTGAGAATCCAAAAGAAGGGGCGATTGTCCTCCAGCCAAAAGGCCAGAAGAGCCACGGAAAAATTCATCAGGAAGTTGATGGTAACTGCCAAGGCAAGGCCAAGCACCACCCACCCCAGCTGTGCCCACGGAACCTTCAGAGGTCCCATGATGACCATGGCAAATGCCGCCCCCACCAGCAAATTCGAAAGGAAGCGGACGAGGAACTCACCGCAATGGGCAGCAAAGTAGTAGAGGATATACGAGTACGGTCGGACCAACTTGTAGGCAATATCCCCGCTCTTTACCTCTTCGCTCACCATGCGGTGCAGTGCCGGTGTGGAAATGACGATCACCTCGGTGAAAAGCATATACCACAGCATGCTTGTGCTGTTAAGCCCGACAATCACTCCCTCTGCGCCCAGCACCGTCTTCCACAATTGCGAGAAGATGAACAGGATCAGAATCAGGAAAAGGCTGCTTGTCAAGTGATCGGCAAGATAAACAACCCTATTCGTCAAGCTAATCTCGGCAATGCGTAGATACTTGCGAAGCGCTCGGGCTCTAGCCAGCTGCACTTTGCTCACCTTCTTGGACCGCCCGCTCGTAGATGTCGCGAATTATAACCTCCATGGCAGGTTCTTCCACGCTGATATCCGCCGTATCTACCTGGGCAAAAAGCTCCGTCAATACACTCTCAATGGAATTGTGCTTAGTATCTACCCGCAATTTGATGCCTTTTTCCGTGTGCTTGAGGATTTCAACATTTGAAAGTGTGAGGTTAGGGCAAGGGGCGGCAAATTTGACGTTTACAATCTTGGTAGTGAGGTAGTTGTGCCGCAAATGGGACGTGGATGTATCCAGCATGATTTCCCCGTGATTAATCACAATCACGCGCCGGCAAAGCTGCTCAATGTCGCCGGCATCGTGGGAAGTAAGGAAAATGGTTGTCTTTTCCTCCTCGTTGAGCCTTTTGATCAATTCTCGGATCTTTAGTTTAGCCACTACGTCCAAACCAATGGTTGGTTCATCTAAGAAGATAAGCTTAGGTTTGTGCAGTACACACGCAGCGATTTCACACCGCATGCGCTGGCCCAGGGAAAGCTTCCGTACCGGCGTTTTAATAAAATCCTGCAGCTCAAACAGTTCCACCACCTGCGCAAGGCGTTCGGCATAAACCTTCCCATCGAGTTCGTAAATGCTCGCCAGCAGGCGAAAACTGTCCAGCGCGGGAAGGTGGTACCACAATTGGGATTTCTGCCCGAAAACTGAGCCAATGCTGTAGGCAAGCTCAAGGCGAGACTCCCAGGGTATGAGCCCTAAAACCCGCGCACTGCCAGCGGTGGGATTTAGGATGCCTGTCAGCATCTTAATGGTAGTGCTTTTCCCGGCACCGTTAGGTCCAATGAATGCCACGAGATCGCCCGTTTCTACCTCAAAGCTGATCCCCTTCACTGCCGCTGCTTCGCTGTAGGTTGGCCGCAGCAGTGCTTGCAGACTGCCCCGCAAGCCCGGTTCTTTTGTTTTGTTACGAAAGACTTTCCGCAGACCGCTCACCTCAATCGCTGCCAAGGCCGAACCCTCCCTTTGTGTGAATATTGCCATAAGTATACTAAGGCCCGTTTGCCATGTCAAGACTCTATCATGACCGAAAGGCATTTCTTTGACAAACGCTGCACTCGCCCTGACGCAAAAGCAAAAAGGGCAAGCTGGAACTTGCCCAAGTTTATCCCGCTGGCCAAAGAACTGATAGGTTTGCCCCGTTCGGAAGCCCAGAGCATGCCCGCCCTCAAATGGCCACTTTATTTTTGCCGCCCGCCTTCGCTTCAAGCAGCAGGTCATCTACTCTGCGCAAAAGCGACTGCTTCGTATCATCTGGCTCACATTCTGCTACACCAAAACTGCATGTGATTTTGCTGTCGTTCTCCAGCATGCTGCTGGCGGCAATGCTTTTCTGTAACCGCTCGGCCAAAGTCTTGGCCTGGTAAAGGTTTGTGTTCGGCAAAAGAACGGCGAATTCGTCACCACCCCAACGCGCAAAGACATCTGTCTCACGAATGGACTGCCGTACGATGGAGGCAATCTTTTGCAGAACCCCATCACCCACAATATGCCCGTAATGGTCATTGATTCCCTTGAAGTTGTCTATGTCAAACAGTATTAGAGAAAGAGGCTGTCCATAGCGTGTGGAAAACCTGATCCACTGATCCATTTCATCATCAAACTTTTTTCTGTTATAAGCACCAGTCAGCGCATCCTTAGCTGATAGTTCCAGCAGCTTGCGGTGGGCCATGAACGTTCTGCGCTGAGCCCTTCCCGCTAAGGAATAATTGATATTGCAGTAAACCAGCAGTATTGTTTGGTAAGCGACAATCCGAAAGAACTGATGAATCTGCAGCCCGTCCAACTTCTTCGAAGAAAAAGCGAGAAACAGCAGGGTAAAGACGAGAGAGACAATCTGTGAAAAAGCGATTCTGTTGGGGAGTAGGTACATTGCGAGGGTGATCACCATTAAAGCGATAACACTAAAATAGTTGAGGGAGTCGTAGTACTTCAGGGTAAGCAAGTAGGTAATGCCCATCATGGACTGGTAGAAGGTGATGAGATACGCCAGGTGCCTGGAGCTGCCGACTTTTCCGGCAATGAAAAATATTAACACAGAAACAAGAATGAACATTAACCTAACGGGGGTTATTCTGGCAAAAGCGATGGTTCCCCCCTCAGTGAAATAGCTGTTTACGAGGAAGAGGCCAAGTATGGAGCCGAACACAAGAGCAATGTACGCGGTTACCTTTTTGGACGCGTCCAATCTGTCGGCCAGAAATTCATCCTCGAGAGATTTGTCTGTCAATTCCCCAAACCATGAGATACCGTAGTTTGTTACACTATCCATGGACTTGACCTCTCAATCGTAGGACAATCTCTAATAAGATTGTACCACAGATTGCAACCCAAACGGGAAGAAAAGGAAAATAAAAAAGCAAAACCAGGATTTGCCCAGTTTTGCCTACTAAAAACATGGTTTTGCCATACGTGTTTTTCAAAAACCCAGGGTAGAAATGGCGGCCCCGGCAGGAATCGAACCTGCGACACATGGTTTAGGAAACCACTGCTCTATCCCCTGAGCTACGGGGCCAATTTGACTACACGTTATTATACCACATCCACATCTCCATTACAACGCCCATGGCACTGCTCTACTGCACTTGGCTGCGGATATCCTGGATGCGATCCGAGGCCTGGCGGCGGTAGCGTTCACTTCCGCCCCGAATATTCAACACCTCGTACAGATAGCGCAGTGCTTCGTTGCGCTTGTCTAGACGCAGGCAAAGCTCTGCCATGATGATAAACAGTCTCTGATCTCCCGCATCGCTGCGTACACCTGAAACAATGGCTTCATCGAAATAAGCCAGGGCTTTTTCGGCCGCCTGCTTTGCCCACTGATGTTCCTCCAAATCCTCGTACAGCCAAAGCAGCCTCAACCAGATATTCCCAAACTGCACCGGAGGCGCGCTCATGAACTCCAGCGTTCTCAGGACGAGGAAATAAGAAAGAAAGACTTCTTGCAAAGTGCGATTGGTGGAGAACTGGAATGTTCCCTTTAAAGGATAGCGCTGCTGCTGCCCCCGAATCTTCCCTGCCGCGGTGGCGGTAATCTGTTCGAACTGGTTGGTGGGTTGGGCGTACAGACACTCAGGACAGACCCAGACGTAGTACCACAAAGGTTCAAAGTTGATGTTAATTACCCGGAAATCAGGGCAGATCCCCTCAGTCATGAGGCGCGACTCCCTGACACTGTGGGCGGAGAAGGACGTCCGGCAAACAGGGCACTCCACCGTCTTCACGTAAAGAAATTCCGCATCACTGTCCGGCCGCCTGATATCCCTGTTGGGATGATTTGGGGGAAGGAGCTCCAGTAAACTTCGGGGCAGCTGCTGCTCAGGCGCAGTGGGAACTTGTCCACTGGGCTGGGCAGCCTTTGGTATGTACGCGGCCACTGCCTTCAGCAAAATTACACCCAGCTGAGGTTGGCGCTGAAAAAACTCAGGCAGGTTTTCTTCATTTAAGACAAGCACACTGGTGTCCGTGACGCATAGCGCAGATGCTCTGTACGGCTCCTGGCGAAGAAACTCTACCGCCCCCAACACCCCGCCGGTGGACAGCTTTTCAATGGTGCTCCCATCCACCAGTTCCACGGTGCCCGTCACGATGAAGTACATTTCCCGAGCTGGGCTTCCTTTCACAAATAACGGTTCACCACGTCTAAACTCGGTCACAGCAATGCCATTCAATGATCCTCAGTCCTTGTCTGGCGTGTGATAATCTTCCAGATTTAGTTTATCATGCTTTGGCCATAGAAAAAAGGGGAGATCGCCTCCCCTTTCCCTATTCTGTTACTTCACCATATAACGTTCCAATACCTGCTGGATGGTGTCGACATCAAACTTCCGGCGGACCAGCGGGCCGTTTCTCAAGGCTGGGTGCTGTTTGTCCAGGGTTGGCCGGGATGTTTGGTAGAAGATGCCAATAGGGATGCGATCACCCCATTCCCAGCTTTTTTCCCAAGCTGCAATGCGGTTCGTGGGATCCCAGCCTGTCTCGTCCAGGTCATAAACGCGCGTCCGGTACCACTGGTAGGTGTTGAGCTTGTTGAAAGTCACACATGGTTGAAGGATTTCAACCAACGCAAACCCCTCATGGGTAACGGCGGCTTTTAAGGTTTTCACCAAGTGGGCCCGGTTACCTGCATAACTTCTCGCTGCAAAGGAACAATTCAGAGTAATTGCCGTGGCAAGGCCGTTAAAGGGCTCATTGGCCACTCCCCATGGCGTGGTGGAGGTCACCATCCCAGGATTAGACAGAGGCGACGCCTGGCCTTTTGTTAAGGCAAACACCTGGTTCACATGGACTAGATAGGTAATATTCACATTCTTCCGCACCGCGTGGAGGAAATGGTTGCCGCCCTCTGCGTAGCCATCCCCATCCCCGCCTATGGCAATTACGGTGAGGTCGCTGTTGGCCAGCTTTGCCCCAGTGGCTGTGGGCAAAGTCCGGCCGTGCAAAGTATTGAGCACGTTGCCTTGAATGTAGTGGGGAGTTTTCCCGGCCTGCCCGATGCCTGAAACAAAGAGCACTTCATTGGGGGAAAGCTCCAGCTCCGTTAAGGCTTCAGAAAGGGCAGCCAGGATGCCAAAGTTGCCGCAGCCTGGACACCAAGCTGTTTCTTTTGCAACCGCAAAACCCTGCTTATTTGTGCCCACGGCAAAGCCCTCCCCTCAGCTTAGATAGGATGTAGTCTGGATCGATGGGCCGCCCATCATATCGCCGGATAGAGCCATCAGGTTTCCAAGCGAACTCCGAAGCAATGAGCCGTTCTAATTGGCCCGTGAAATTGCTCTCCACAATAAACTTCCGCCCCGGACCCTCAAGGATCTTCTGTAAGCTCTTGGGCAGAGGATAAACCTGCGGCAAGTGCACGCCTAAAACCTTGCAGGTGCCCTGATTTAAAAACTCAACCGTTTCCCGGATGGCACCCTTCGTGGAGCCCCACCCCATTAAAACGGCATCCGGCTCTTCCTCAGTGCCGAACAAGACGGGATCTAAAGCCTCCTCTTGCACCCGCTTCATCTTCGCCATTCGCTTTTCCATCATTAAACGGCGCATCTCAGCATCTTCCGTGAGATGCCCTGCTTCGTCGTGCTCATCGCCGGCGCTGACCACCAAACCAGGGCCAAAGCCAGGATAAAGCCGAGGCGAGATCCCATATTCAGTCAAACGATAGCGTTTGTAATCTGGTCCCGCATCTTCCCCAAACACAACCAGCCCCCGCCTGTGCTCAATGCGGCTTAGATCCAGCACATCCACTATCATGTGGGAGTCTGCCAGGTGTTGATCGCTCATGACAATCACCGGCATTTGATACTCCTCGGCTAGATTGAAGGCTTGTCCCATTAAATAAAAAGCTTCCTCAGGGTCACCCGGTGACAGGATGGCTTTGGGGAAGTCTCCACTCGAAGCAGCAACGGCAAACAACAGGTCGCCTTGTTCAGTGCGGGTTGGCAAACCAGTGCTGGGACCAGGCCTTTGAGCATCGATGACCACCACAGGAATCTCGGCTGCCCCAGCCAAGCCCAAACCCTCAGTCATAAGGGCAAATCCGCCTCCCGAAGTGGCGGTCATGGCCCGCACGCCTGTATATGCTGCTCCAATAACCATATTGATAGCGGAAATTTCATCTTCTGCCTGTTCCATAACAACTCCACACTCTTCGGCATGAGCGGCAATGAACTCCGTCACACCGGTAGAAGGGGTCATGGGGTAAGCACTCATGAACCGCACTCCCGCAGCTAAAGCTCCTAAAGGCAGGGCTTCATTGCCTTTCAGCAGCATGCGGGGACGCCTTTCTTTAGGCTTTGCGGGTCTAGGGATATCTGTGCCGATTATTTTGCGCACAGTGTCGAACCCTGCTTGGGAAACCCTGCGGTTCCCTTCTACCACCTCTTCACCTTTAGAAATGAACATTTCCGCCAGGATTTGGTGCAGTACCGTAATCTCGTCACTAAGCAAAGCCCACACGGCTCCCGCGGCGGCCGCGTTGGCCATTACTTTTGGAAGATTCAGCTCTTCCACGATCTCTTCAAAGGAAACAGGGATTGCTCTACCCGAGCCCTGCAGCTCCTCGGGCAATGTGTCCGAAACTTTGGGGTCGTAAATTACGTGGCCGGCCTGAGTCAATTCTTCCCAATACAGGGGGACGGTGCGTTTGTCAAGGGCCACCAGAAGGTCAATACCCTTCTGGATGGCCCTCACCGGTTCATCAGCGAGCCTAATCTGGAAGAAATTATGCCCGCCGCGAATTCTTGACTCATAGTCTTGGTTTGCAAATAAGTACCAACCCTCACGGGCAATAGCTTCTAAAAGTATGTTGCCGATGGAAACCAAGCCTTGGCCAGCTTCTCCCCCAATTCTAATGTTGAAGCTGCGCATGGCTTCCCTCCCTATAACAGGCATTTCTTAGAATGCCACAAACTGGCTTGCAGGAGCATTGCAGATGGGGCACTTCTCAGGCGCGTCCCCCTCCACAGTGTAGCCGCACACATCGCAGATCTGGATGGTGCCGATTTCAATATCCTTCTTTTCCATGACGGTCTTCTTGGCATCGCTGTACATTTCCGCGTGGATCTTTTCTGCTTCCAGTGCGTAATGGGTGGAACGCATTGCCCCTTTTTCTTCTTGCAGTTCTGCTACGGCATGGTATGCTGGATACATTTCTTCCACTTCAAAGGTTTCACCGTTGATGGCATCCTGAAGGTTCTCTACAGAATCCTTGATGCCGCCCAGCTCTTTCAGATGGTTGCGTGCATGGACCAGTTCAGCATAGGCAATTGCTTTAAAGAGCCGCGCAACGTTGGGATAGCCTTCCTTTTCAGCCACTTTGCTGTAAATCTGGTATTTCATGTGAGCTTGGCTTTCGCCGGAAAACGCATCCCGTAAGTTTTGTTCGGTCATGATTCGCATATGGTCATTCCTCCTCCATTGTGGTTCATGGTAAGAATTACTATACCACATTTCTTAATGGTTATCAATCCTAATTGTACCAGGTTTACTTACATATTGCTATACATTCTTAATAACTCCGACCCCTAAATGTTGCCGCAGAACACGCGTTTTGCGCGGAATGTTGTGGGTAACCTGTGTATACTGTGGATAACTTCCGTCAGCACTAGCGGCTATACAGCAGGAGATTACCCTCTTTACCTGCTAGTTGAATAATCCCTGCTTCCCGGAGAGTATAGGTAATTCGCCTGGCGGCAGCAGTGGATATATTAAGTGTTTTACTTAGATCTTTGTTGGAAAATCTCGCGGGCAAGCTCTTGGGCAGTACATCCAGGTAATGCCTCGGGGAAGAAAAGACTTTCCGCCCCACCACATCCACAAGGTGCCGGTTTACAATGCTGACCCCGTTTCTCCGCCAACTGCCCCGCCCATCGCAGCAGCGGATCTCTTCTTCCACAATTAATACCACTTCCAAGATGAAATTGGGATGAGTGATAAGTTTAGGGATGTAAACCAGTTCAGAGAAAACGTCCCAGACAGTTCCCCGCTTCGGGGACCTGCGGCGCTGCTCTACCTCACCAGTTTCAGCAGATATGTAAACAAGGTACTTCTCTTGAGCCACTGGGTAGACAAGGTGCACCACATGTTCCGTCAACAGTGCGCCCAGTTTCTTGCGCATGGACGCAAAACCGCCCCTTTGAACCTCCACCACTCGGGCATCTTTCAAAATGTCCACCACAAATGGGCCCACTTCACCTTCTAAAACGTCCCCAGGTTCGCAGTACAGCTTTTTCAGGGCAGCATGTACTGCCATCTCGTTTCGAACGCCGATCCCACCCCGTCCAGCCGTGCCCACCGGTATCCCTCCCAACTGTAGTAATATGTGCCATTTTGTTCCTTCTATACATCGCGCCGCAACCCCTGCGAAAGGGGAGTTCGCACATCTACTGAAGGTATGGTATCCTTATAATTAGTACCTAATACTACTAAGACCAGGAGTTGAATAAATGCTCCTTGTGGATATCCTGCAAAGCTTACGACTGGCAATTTCAGAGGTCATAAAATCAGCTGCACAGTTTTATCTCCTCTATGCTTTTGCCGCTGGAGTCCTCATATTTGCCCTGCCCGCAGTGAAAAGAACAAATTACGGTGAGAATATTAATCCAGAGCGCTTTTTCGGGGAAGGCGAGGGCCCAGACAAAGTGGTCCTGCTAGACGATCCCGCTTTGGCGGCCTTGGCCCGCCATGACCTGATTGTCAACGCCCAGCACACCATCGACGTGGCGTACTACAGCGTCCAGAAAGATTATTCCGCGGGGGCGTTTTTCGGCGCGCTCTTTGAAGCGGCAGATCGAGGGGTGCGGGTACGCATCCTGCTGGACGGCATGTTCCACGGCATGAAGGGTCCCCTGCGGGCAGTGCGTTACGCCATCTGCCACCATGAAAATATGGAACTGAAATTTTACGAGCCCTTTGACCTGCTGCGTCCTTGGACGTGGCAAAACCGCCTCCATGATAAGTACATTATAGCGGATAATAAATGGGGAATTATCGGCGGCAGGAATATCGGCCTCCGCTACTTTGACCCCAACAGTCACCGCCCGGTTAATGACCGGGATGTCCTAATCATCAATGCGCAAGACAGCAGCAGCAGTGCCGTTTGTCAGCTGAAGGACTACTTCGAAGACCAATGGAACAGTACCTATACCAAGCCCGCCCGGGCGCCCTTGCGCACCGCGGCCCAAAGGCTGATCGCCTGGGGTAGGGAGCGTACCGATAAGATAATTAATGAAGTGCGGGCGCAAGCTGAGACCGTTTTTGACAAGAAGTTCGATTGGAAGTCGCTGGCGGTTCCCACCCGCAAGGTCACCTTGATCCACAACCCCATAACACGCTTCAAGAAGGAGCCGTGGATCCTCATGGAGCTGGGAAGCCTTGTGAAAAACGCTCAACAGCGTATTGTCATGCAAAGCCCGTATGTAATCCCAACCAGGTCAATGCGGCGCTATCTGCTAGATGCGCGTCCCCGGGCAGAAACAATTTTGCTTACTAACCACCCAGCCTCGCCGTCAAATACGAACATTTTTGCCGTGTCCGGATACCTGAATAACCTTCCCGTCACAGCAGCCTCTGTGCACAAGCTGTACGAGCATTACGGCAACGGCAGTCTCCACGCAAAGAGTTTCGTGTTTGACCGGACCTTAAGCCTGGTGGGCTCCTTTAATCTGGATGCGCGCAGTGCCTTCTTAAGCACAGAAAGCATGATAGTAGTCCACAGCCCTGAGTTTGCCCAAATCCTAGAAGACCAGATTGGCCAAATTATTGCAGCCAGCGCGGAGAAACCAACCATGGCCTCACTGCGGGGACTTGTCATCACGCTGCTTCGCATAATCTTGTGGCCCTTCAGTTACCTTTTATAGCAAAAGGCCCATCTATTGACTTTCACAAGCATACTTGCTACAATGACAGAAGATTCAAGTGGCAAAAGCGTTGAATGGGAGTAGTAGGGCTGACCTGATCAGAGAGCTGCCGGGTGGTGCGAGGCAGCACCTTAAGCCTGAACTCGCCCAGGAGCTGTTGGGGTGAACTTTGAAGTAGCCCCAGCCGGTAACCCCGTTAAAGGTTTCGAGTGAACACAGTTGCCCGGTGCAGCTGTGTTAATTAGAGTGGTACCGCGACCCGTTCGTCTCTAAGGCGTACGGGTTTTTGTGCCTGTTAGGAGGGAATTGCCTTGGTAGGAAAATACGATCCCCAAGTAATTGAACCCAAATGGCAGGAGTTTTGGGAGCGGGAGGGAACGTTCCGCACGTCAGAGGATCTGACCAAACCAAAATTCTATGCCCTCATTGAGTTCCCTTATCCATCAGGGGAAGGGCTGCATGTGGGGCATCCCCGCCCATACACCGCTTTGGACATCGTAGCCCGCAAGCGGCGTATGCAGGGCTACAACGTTCTCTTCCCCATTGGGTGGGACGCCTTCGGCCTGCCCACAGAAAACTATGCCATCAAAAACAAAATCCATCCTCGAATTGTGACTGAGCGGAACGTTGCCCGTTTCAAACAGCAGCTTAAATCCCTGGGGTTTTCCTTTGATTGGGACCGGGAAATCAACACCACTGACCCCGAGTACTTCAAATGGACCCAGTGGATCTTCCTGAAGCTTTTCGAAAAAGGCCTAGCATACAAGCAGGAGATGCCCATTAACTGGTGTCCATCGTGTAAGATTGGGTTGGCCAATGAAGAAGTGGTGAACGGTGGCTGTGAGCGGTGCGGCACTGAGGTTGAGATGCGGGTCAAGAACCAGTGGATGTTGAAGATCACCGCCTACGCTCAGCGGTTACTTGATGATCTGGAGCTGGTGGACTACATTGACCGTGTCAAAGTACAGCAGCGCAACTGGATCGGCCGTTCTGAGGGTGCTGAGATCGACTTCCCAGTGGTGGGGACCTCTGAGAAACTGCGGGTCTTTACCACACGCCCAGACACCATCTTTGGGGCAACATATATGGTTATATCCCCAGAACATCCCTTAATTGACCGGTTCAAAGACAGAATCAGCAACTTTGCTGAACTCATGGCTTACCGGGAGCAGGCGAAGAAGAAATCCGACTTTGAACGGGCTGAACTGGCAAAAGACAAGACCGGTGTGGAAATTAAAGGGCTCAAAGCCCTCAATCCCGCTACCGGCGAGGAAATCCCGATTTGGATCTCTGACTATGTCCTCATGACCTACGGCACCGGCGCCATTATGGCCGTGCCCGGCCATGACGAACGGGACTGGGAGTTTGCCCGGAAGTTCAACCTACCCATCGTAGAAGTGGTGGCAGGCGGCAACGTGGAAGAGGCTGCCTATACCGATACGGAATCAGGCATCATGGTTAACTCCGGCTTCCTCAACGGCCTGGAAGTTGCGGAAGCGAAAGAGAAAATTACCGCCTGGCTGAAAGAACAAGGCATCGGCCGCCGCAAGGTAAACTACAAACTGCGGGACTGGGTATTCTCCCGTCAGCGCTACTGGGGCGAACCTATTCCCCTGGTAAACTGTGAAAAGTGCGGTTGGGTGCCGGTACCTGAAGAGGAACTGCCGGTGCTCTTGCCGGAAGTGGAAAACTATGAGCCCACAGATACCGGCGAATCTCCCTTGGCCAATATCCGGGAATGGGTAGAAACAACCTGTCCTAAGTGCGGCGGACCCGCAGAGCGGGAAACTGATACCATGCCCCAATGGGCAGGATCGTCTTGGTACTTCCTCCGCTATACCGATCCCCACAACGACAAAGAATTGGCCAGCAAAGAAAAACTGGATTACTGGCTGCCGGTGGATTGGTACAACGGCGGCATGGAGCACACCACGCTGCACCTGCTTTACTCCAGGTTCTGGCACAAATTCCTGTATGACATCGGCGTTGTTTCTTATCCTGAGCCATACAAGAAGCGTACTTCCCACGGCATGATTCTGGGAGAAAACAACGAGAAGATGTCCAAGTCCCGGGGGAACGTGGTCAATCCTGACGAGATCGTTGCCGAGTACGGAGCCGACACCCTCCGCTTGTATGAAATGTTCATCGGTGACTTCGAAAAGAGCGTCCCTTGGTCCACCGATGGCGTCCGGGGTTGCCGGCGCTTCCTGGACCGGTTCTGGCGGCTGCAGGAGATTGCGGTTCCTGGCGAAGAGTTCAGTGCAGAACTAGAAACCAGCTTCCACAAAACCATTAAGAAAGTCAGCGAGGACTACGAAAATCTTAAGTTCAACACAGCCATTGCCGCTATGATGTCTCTGTTGAACGAGATTTTCCATGTAGGCCGCATTACCCACGGCGAGCTAAAGACGCTCCTGATCCTCCTCAACCCGGTGGCCCCCCACATCACAGAAGAGATGTGGGTAAACATGGGCTTCCCCGGATATGTACATGCCCAAGAGTGGCCCACGTGGGATCCGGAGAAGGTTGTGGATGAAACGGTCAATATCGCTGTACAGGTAAACGGCAGGGTTCGGGGAGAAATTACTGTATCCCTGGACGACCCGGTAGAGCGGGCACGAGAGTTGGCCATGGCCAACCCCAATATTGTCCGCTACACTGAAGGGAAAACTATTGTCAAAGAGATCTACGTCCCCGGCAAGATCTACAATATTGTGGTGAAATAGCAAGAAGCCCCATCGCTGGAATGGGGCTTCTTTCATGCAGCGGATGCACCGCTCTTGTCTCGCTACGCAGTCCTTACAAATTAGGCAACCGCCATCCCCTGCCTTTCCAGGTGGCGGTTGCCCTATTGTGCCGCACTCTAACGGAGTTTCAATCCGCGTAGAAATCTACGACACCGTTATTTTACCACAAAACAACAAACCGCGTCTAGTTGTCTTCTCAGTTAGAGTCCGGCGTTTTGACATATGTGTCCCATTTTTTGTATAATACTTTCAACCGATGTTAAGAAGCGCAAGGGGAGTGATCAAAGTTCAACAAGAACGAGTGCTTTATTGCTCGATTTCGGGAAAGCGACGGCAAACCCCAATCCTTGTGGGAACACCTACAAGGGGTCTCTGAGCTAACGGGTCAATTTGCCAGCAAGATCGGGCTGTCAGCTGCAGGGCAACTAGTGGGGCTTATTCATGACATAGGCAAAGGAACCCTTGAGTTCACAGAATACATTTCATCATCCAGTGAGTCGCCTGGTGGCAAGAAGCTGGACCATTCAACGGCGGGAGCTCAGGTGCTTTACGAAGCATTTCTAAACTCAAACGGAATGCCCAGTATTGCTGCGGACGTCTTATCGGTCACCGTCGCTTCACACCATGGCTTCATGGACATTCTCACCCCAGATGGATGCGACAATCTCAGCTTACGCCTCGCCAAGAACGAAGCGGAAACGCGGAAGAGTCAAGCCTTATCCAATTTACCCCCGAATCTATCCCAAGATTTGCAAAACCTCCTCCAAGCAAACATCTCCGAAGAAATCGAACACGTTCTGCGTAAGGCAATCGAGGAAAATTATACGAGAAGCGAAAGGTATTTTGTGCTCGGGTTACTAACCAGGTATCTCTTGAGCTGCTTAATCGATGCCGACCGCATAAACGCCGCTGATTTTGACTCACCCACCAATCTCCAAACTCGTCAACTCTCTCAATACATCCCATGGCAGCAGCTAATAACACAGCTGGAAGACTATCTGAGCACACTCAAACCACAGCATGAGATCGACTTTTTACGCCGAGAGATCTCGGAAAACTGCCTCCGTATGGCAAAGCTGTCGCCCGGCATTTTTCGCCTCAGCGTTCCTACCGGTGCGGGCAAGACACTGGCAAGTCTGCGGTTTGCACTTCATCATGCCAACGAACACGGCCTGGAGCGAATCATCTATGTTATACCCTACACGTCCATCATCGACCAAAATGCCCAAAACATACGCAAGGCTTTAGCAGTTGATTTCTGGGACAGCAATATCATCCTTGAGCACCATTCCAATTTCATGCCCGAGCGAATATCCGATGAAGACCAATATTTTGAGGAAAGTGAGGAGTACGCAGCCTACAAGTTGTTAGCCGAGAACTGGGATAGTCCTATCGTCCTGACTACAATGGTGCAGTTTCTTGAAAGCCTCTACGGTTTCAGTACAAACAGCTGCCGCCGCATGCATCAGCTGGCTAAGGCTGTCATTATCTTTGACGAAATCCAAACTCTGCCAGTAAACATGGTCCATCTGTTTAATCTCGCGATAAAATTCCTCGTAAATGCTTGTGGAACTTCTGTAATGCTTTGCACCGCGACGCAACCTCTCTTGCACAACTTACAAAACCGTGCTCGCTCACTTCCCTATGATTCCGAAAGGGAAATCACCGTTAAGCCTGAGCAAAAACGTAAGGCCCTCGAAAGAGTGGAAGTTGTAGACTTAACTCGCCCTAAAGGTTGGAGTAATCAAGAGGTGGCGGAGCTGGCAGTAAGCGAGTCTAACGCACAGAAGTCTGTTCTCGTCATCACCAACACCAAGCGCACCGCAGAAGAAATCTATAAACATGTACGGCGTGAGTATCCAGGTCCTGTCTATCACCTGAGCACCAAAATGTGTCCAGCACATCGGCTAGACAAACTCGACCAAATCGTCACATTTCTCAAGGACGGTGAGTCCATAATTTTAGTGAGTACACAACTCATCGAAGCTGGAGTTGATGTGGACTTTGATGTAGTAATCCGCTTTCTGGCAGGTATCGATTCAATTGCTCAAGCAGCTGGGCGCTGCAATCGCCATGGAGCAAGGCAGCACAAAGGTAGAGTCCTTTTAGTCAATTCCAATGAAGAACACCTGGACAAACTACCCGATATTGCCATAGCCAAGCAAAAAGCCGAACGGGTTTTGGAAGAATTCCGCAGAGACGCAAACAACTACTTCCAAGGACATCTCTTAAGTGACCCTGTGTTGGAACGATACTTCCTGTATTACTTCTACGAACGCGACTGCGACATGCCATATCCAGTAGATCAAACAAGTCCAGTTAAGCGGCACGATAACCTTGTGGAGCTGCTGTCCTACAATTTCCAGTCTGAACAATCATACCTCCGGAAGAATAACAATCGTCCACCTAATCGAGTGCTTCGCCAGTCATTTCGCAGCGCAGCTCAGTCCTTTGAGGTGATTCCAGACTCAGGTCACGGGATCATCGTTCCTTACAAGCGAGGCGAAGAATTAATTGCTGAACTGGCACGTTCCTCAGACACGCAGAAGCTGCGGGCCCTACTGCGTAAAGCCCAACGATTCTCAATCAACTGCTTCACTCATGAGCTGAGACTCCTGCACGCGGAACATGCCTTGCGTGAAGTCCAACAAGGTTCCGGAATCTTTTGTCTCCTCCCCACGCATTACCACGACGAGTTAGGGTGGACAAGCTACCCATCTAGCTAAATGCCCACATTAAGTATCTAGGAGGTGAAATCGTGCAAAAGGAAAACATCGTCGAGTTCAAAGTCTATGGAAAATATGCACTGTTTACCGACCCTATTACCAAGATAGGTGGTGAGAAATTTTCCTACCAAATTCCGACTTATCAGGCGCTTAAAGGCATACTAGAGTCTATCTACTGGAAGCCAACCATTGTGTGGCATATTGAAAAAGTCCGCATAATGAAACCAATCCAAACAGAAAGCAAGGGAGTAAAGCCCCTCAACTATGGTGGAGGCAATGATCTGGCGTATTACACATACTTGCGCGATGTGGAGTACCAAGTGCAAGCCCGCTTCACATGGAACATGCAGAGGGAGGATCTAGCTCCCGACCGCAATGAAAATAAACACTATTTCATCGCAAAGCGCATGATCGAACGAGGTGGAAGACGCGACGTTTTCCTTGGAGCACGCGAATGCCAGGCGTACGTTGAGCCGTGTATATTCGGTGAAGGTAGGGGGTACTACGATGATTACCCAGAACTGAGCTGGGGATTGATGTTCCATGGGTTTGATTACCCGAGCGAAACAGGCGACAACGGACTCTATGCCCGTTTCTGGGTACCGAAAATGAGACATGGTGTCGTGGAGATGATCAAACCAAAAGAATGCCCCATTCGCCGCTTCGTCCGCCACATGAGTAGTGTAGGAATACCCGCTAAGCGGCTTGATGAAGATGAATCCTTATGGGACGTGCTTGAGGAAGGGGGGTTCTGATGAGCTGGCTAACAGCCTTATATGAAACCTATGAAAGAAACCAGTCCTTAATGATGAATAGAGACAATCCACTACTGCCCATCTGCCACACAACACAACAGGCCCATATAGAGGTGGTCATCAGTCATGACGGGGAATTCCTGCGTGCTGCGGTTGTTCCGAAGGATCACAGCGTAACTGTGATTCCATGCACCGAGCGGTCTGAATCTCGCTCGGGTAAGAAACCTGTAAACCATCCGTTATGTGACGAACTGCAGTATTTGGCGGGGGATTTCGTGCAGTTCGGCGGCGTAGTCACAAGCGGCTTTGCGAAAAACCCGCGTGAACCATATGAAATGTACTTGAATGACCTGACAGCGTGGGTCAACTCACCATACAGCCATCCCAAAGCGGCCGCTGTTCTCAAGTACGTTCAGAAAGGCACTTTAGTACAAGATCTAGTGAACTACGGAATCCTCCATGTAAACAGTGACGGCGAGCTCCTTGACAGATGGACGGATCCGAGTGAACCACCCGAGATCTTCCGAGTCTTAAATAACCAGCATCAATCGGACGCCTTCGTGAGATGGGTAGTGGAGAAACCAGGTACGCTCGAAACGGCAGTATGGCGGGATAGAGACCTAATTCAAGCCTGGATAGACTATTATTTCTCACTGAAAAGCGAGCGCGATATCTGCTACGCAACAGGGAAAGAGGCGGCTGTGGCAATCTTCCACCCAGCTAAAATTAGGAATGATGGCGACAAGGCTAAGTTAATCTCCGGAAACGATACCTCTGGCTTTACATTCCGTGGAAGATTCGAAACTGATGCGCAAGCGGCCCGAGTGAGTTTTGAAGTGACTCAAAAGGCCCATAACATGCTGAGGTGGTTAGTGAGAACCCAAGGATTTCAAAGTGGCAACCTGGCTATTGTTGCTTGGGCCATAGGCGCCCAACGAGTGCCCAATCCCGTTTATGATTCGATCAGTCTGTTGAGCACCCCAGATGAACCAGATATCCCGTATACTGCAGAAGAGTTTGCTGTTAAGCTGCGCAGAAGAATACTGGGTCTTCAGGAGGAACTTGGAGAATTCACCAATATTAACATCATCGGCCTAAACTCCGCCAAACCCGGGCGCGGGCGCATAGCTATCAGCTTTTATCGAGAGTTATGGGGTTCGGAGTTTCTCCGCCGCCTAGAAAGTTGGCACACAAACCTTGCCTGGCATCAGGGCTACTCCCCACACGGGTTTTACGGAACAACTATAAGAGAGTTCATAGGTGCTCCCAGCCTTTTCGATATCGCAGAAGCCGCCTACGGCCTAAAGCTCGATCAGAAGCTGAAAGCGCGTACTATCGAACGGCTTCTTCCCTGCGTTATAGATGGACAGGCTCTCCCCACAGACGTCATAAATGCAGCTGTTCGTCGAGCGTCAAATAGAGTGGCATTCTCGGAAGAATGGGCGTGGAAGAAGACCCTGTCGATAGCCTGCGCTTTATATAAAGGTGCAAACATAAGGGAGGGTTACACAGTGGCTCTAGATCCTAATCGAAGAACACGAGACTACCTCTACGGACGCTTACTCGCTTACGCCGACAGCATTGAGCGCTGGGCTTTGAGCGAACGCAATGAGCAGCGGCCTACCAATGCAGCTCGCTTAATGCAGCGTTTCGCCGAACGTCCCTATTCAACGTGGCGGACATTGGAGCTTTCAATCCGACCATATATAGACCGCTTGGGTGCCAAAGGCGCCTCCCGCGTAGATGGTATCTCAAGGGTAATGGATTTGTTCGATCCCGATGACTACATGAGTGATCGTCCACTTTCTGGTGAATTCTTGCTGGGCTATCACTGCCAGTTAAGGGCTCTCTTCTCCACGGAAAATCAAGATTAAACACTTCATTATAAGGAGGTTTATAAAAATGGCTGCTCTGACAAACAAGATCGATTTTGCTGTGATCTTGGAAGTAAACAACGCGAATCCCAATGGTGATCCGCTGAACGGGAATCGCCCGAGAGTAAACTACGATGGCTTAGGGGAAATTTCAGACGTATGCATTAAACGCAAGATTCGCAATCGTCTCTTGGACCGCGGCCACAAAATCTTTGTCCAAAGCGACGACTATCGCGTTGATGACTATCCAAGCTTAAGGGCCAGAGCTGAAGGCGAACTAAAAGACGCTATGCACGACGCAGAAGAAATGGCTAAAGCCGCATGCCAAAAATGGATTGATGTGCGTGCTTTTGGACAGGTTTTCCCGTTCAAGGGCTCCAAAGGCAGAAAGGGTGAAGGTGTTTCTATAGGCATCAGGGGTCCCGTCTCCATCCATCCCGCCTTTTCTGTCGCGCCAGTCACGGTTACCAGCATCCAAATAACGAAGAGTGTAAGCACTGAAACGACCGACGGGAAACGGGGATCTGACACGATGGGTATGAAACATCGTGTTGATCACGGGGTTTACGTCTTTTATGGCAGCATAAATCCCCAATTGGCTTCAAAAACTGGATTTAGTGATGAGGACGCGGAAGAGCTCAAACAATGCCTAATCCACCTCTTCGACAATGATGCATCATCCGCTAGGCCCGAAGGCAGCATGGAAGTACACAAGGTAATCTGGTGGGAACATCCTAATCCAAGCGGCAAATACTCATCCGCTAAGGTACACCGTACGGTACAAGTTGCCGTCAAAGAGGGGATCAGGGATCCCAGAAGCATCAATGATTACGATATCACTATTGGCAAACTAGAGGGTATCAAAACAACAATATATGAAGGACGCTGAACATGCATATTCGAGCGGAAGCAGAATATTTACCCCTTTCGGGGATCCAGCACTTCGCCTTCTGCCCGCGTCAATGGGCCCTTATCCACCTTGAACAGCTTTGGCAAGAAAATATCTTCACCTTTATGGGGCGGGAGCTGCATCAAAAGACTAACGATCCGTTTATTGTGGAAAAACGCGGAGACAAGATAATTGCAAGAGCTGTTCCCATAGTATCTCACCGACTCAAGCTCTACGGAGTTGCAGATGTTATCGAGTTTCATATATCTCAACAAGGCACTAGAATCCCCGGGCGCACCGGCCGTTGGTGGCCGGTGCCCGTGGAATACAAAGTAGGCAGGCCAAAACCAGAAAACTGGGATAAGGTACAACTCTGCGCTCAGGCCATGTGCCTTGAGGAAATCCTTGGTGTCTCGTTGGATCACGGGTTTATTTTCTACGGCAAGACCAGGAAGAGACTAGCCGTACAATTAGACCAGTCGCTTCGGAGAGAAACGGAAAAAGCCGCTGGGTTGATGCACAAAACATTTAGTCTCGGAAAAACACCACCAGCAGAGCTATCCTCAAAGTGCGACCGTTGTTCGCTTCTGCAATTATGTGTACCAAAACTGTCCAAACAGCGCAGCACAAAATCCTACATTCAGGAGCTAATCGAAACACCTGACAGCTGATAAGGGGGTGATCGCGGTCCGCAAACTGTTGAACACTCTATACGTTACAAGTCCTGAGGCTCATTTAGGTCGAGAAGGGGAAAACGTGCTCGTGTACGTCGATAACGAAGTTCGTTTCCGCATTCCCATCCACAACTTAGAGGGAATCGTCACTTTCGGATACACGGGAGCCAGTCCATCCTTGATGCACCTATGTGCTGCACGGGGTGTTGCCCTTTCGTTCATGTCTCCTTCTGGCCGCCTGTTGGCTAAATTGTCCTCACCTGTAAGTGGAAATGTACTGTTAAGGAAAAGGCAATACGACTTATCAGGAGATAAAGGTACCAGTTTAGAATACGCGCGAAACTTTATTCTTGGAAAACTACTTAACTCCCGAGCGGTCCTAAGACGCTTTTTGCGAGACCACAAGGGGCGTGCCGGGGAAAAAGAAGTCAGCGATGCGGCCAAGGCTATAACAAGGCACATAGAAAAACTACTGCGTGTAAAGTCTCTGGACAGCGCAAGAGGTGTCGAAGGTGAGGCCGCTCGGACTTACTATGGCGTTTTCAATCACCTCATTCTCAGTCAGACCGATGACTTCGACTTCAAAGGTCGTACCCGTAGGCCTCCTCTAGATAGAACAAACGCCGTACTTTCGTTCCTTTACAGTCTATTAGCGCATGAATGTTCAGCAGCTCTAGAAACTGTGGGGTTAGATCCGCAGGTTGGATTTTTGCACCGCATCAGACCCGGGCGAGCAAGCCTGTCATTGGACCTGATGGAGGAACTTCGCCCTTACCTGGTAGACCGATTGACACTCTCGCTCATTAATACAAACCAGCTAAGTAGGAAAGACTTTGTAGTAAAGGAATCTGGCGGAGTTCTCTTGACAGATGATGGTAGAAAGAAAGTTATCGATGCCTGGCAGCGTCGAAAACAACAAACCATAATTCATCCGTACCTCGAGGAACGCATTGAGATCGGGTTGATTCCATATGGGCAAGCTTTGCTGTTAGCACGTTGCATTAGAGGAGACATTGATGGGTATCCTCCATTCACAGTCCGTTAGTAGGTGATAGATATGATGGTTTTGATCACTTACGACGTGAACACCGAGACTCCCGAAGGTCGGAGGCGCTTGCGGCAGGTCGCAAAGACATGCGTGGACTACGGTCAGCGCGTACAGAAATCCGTTTTCGAATGTTTAGTCGATCCAGTACAGTTTGCCCAGTTGAGGAAAAAGTTAGAAAGGATTATTGATCCCAATACTGACAGCCTGCGCTACTACTATCTTGGCAGTAATTGGAAAAGGCGTGTCGAACACGTTGGTGCAAAAGCAGCCTATGATCCCGAAGGAGTGCTAATGGTGTAGTGCGTGCGAGCCCCAATTGAACATAAACTTCCTGGAAGCATCGCAATGCTTACTACTTCAATGTTTTCCCCGTTTTCCTCTTTCTTTCCGAAGAAAAACCATCTCCAAACCATGAGGGTCTCGATGTGGACACGCGAAACGACGATACACACGTGATTTCCGATCCATACAGTCGCTCCCCGTGCGGGAGCGTGGATTGAAACCCTCCTAAGCATTCGCTGGCGTACGGTATGCCTGGTCGCTCCCCGTGCGGGAGCGTGGATTGAAACGACAATAGTGACGAAGCAGACATCATGCTTAGAAGTCGCTCCCCGTGCGGGAGCGTGGATTGAAACCACAGCTCACTCCCTTAAAGCCACTGGCAGATGGTCGCTCCCCGTGCGGGAGCGTGGATTGAAACTTCCCGCGAGACGCCTTTGCCGTCTTCACCAACGTGTCGCTCCCCGTGCGGGAGCGTGGATTGAAACTGCGCCCATCCAATGCACTCGGACAGAACAAATGGTCGCTCCCCGTGCGGGAGCGTGGATTGAAACCACCGAACGTCATCTCGTCGTCGGCAAGGCCGCGCTGTCGCTACCCGTGCGGGAGCGTGGATTGAAACTTATATCCGTGGACGACTCGGAACTGCCCAAGATCGTCGCTCCCCGTGCGGGAGCGTGGATTGAAACACGTAGTATCTGGTGCGCTCGTCCACCTTGTTGTTGTCGCTCCCCGTGCGGGAGCGTGGATTGAAACGTAGGTTTCCAATAGCCCGTGATGTTCCAGCCACCGTCGCTCCCCGTGCGGGAGCGTGGATTGAAACCCGCCGATAATGCCCAGGATCTTGTCCTTGATGGGTCGCTCCCCGTGCGGGAGCGTGGATTGAAACGCCTTTATCGTTGTAAGCTAATGCGTCCCACATGGTCGCTCCCCGTGCGGGAGCGTGGATTGAAACGTTATGCGCCTGGCACCGATACCCGCTATTGATCACGTCGCTCCCCGTGCGGGAGCGTGGATTGAAACACAGCGATCACTCTCGCGGCAGTCGGTCTCAGTGGTCGCTCCCCGTGCGGGAGCGTAGATTGAAACCGTGGGTCAAGCAGTAGGTCAAGCAACAGGGTGGTCGCTCCCCGTGCGGGAGCGTGGATTGAAACCTAAGGTCGAGACAACTCCCGACAATGGAGCGCCGTCGCTCCCCGTGCGGGAGCGTGGATTGAAACGCCTGGAGGTCTACAAATGCCCCGCAGACTACTGGTCGCTCCCCGTGCGGGAGCGTGGATTGAAACGTCAGGGCCAGAAGCTCTCCGATGCGGAACCCTGTGTCGCTCCCCGTGCGGGAGCGTGGATTGAAACTCCTGCATGGTGACGTACACTCGCTGGATGTCATCGGGAAGTCAACACTTTTCCGGACATTCCTTAAGCGACACCAACTAAAGATAGCTCTTGGTACTGGTTCAACCATTCTAACGGGCTAAGATAACCTAAGCGTTTTTGGACGCGGCGAGTGTTGTAAA
>FZPS01000002.1_pt5 | contig 59660 bp, 22 predicted proteins | sample 1817821 | NCBI WGS metagenome assembly FZPS01 (sample SAMEA104158645, study PRJEB21678) | metagenome | place: Germany | collected 2015-04-21 | reverse complement strand
GCGGGCAAATTAGGAGAAGCATTCACAATAGCTTTTGGAGGTGATGAAAAAAACGCTCAAAACCCTCAGTCAAAGAAAAAGATTGGGGATTAAAAGAATACTATACATTTGCGATAAGAAATCTTGGACTTGATCCGATAATAACTTGGGATTATACGCCCTATGAGATAAGCTTGATTGCGGAGAATTATGCATTTCAAGAAAAGGAAGAACTCAAGAGGAATATAACCCAAGCGTACTATACTGAATATTTCGCTAGACATAAGAAATTGCCAAAACTAGCTAAGGTATTGAAAGACATTGATAAACCGCAAAAGCAAACAATGAGTAAAGGCGATATGGTGCTTAGGGCTATGGCGAGGGAGAAAGGAATTGACATATAATGAAATAATGTTATACTAATTAAAAGGATAAAAACATGTTATTTGATTTTTATGTTAAACAGTATGGCTACATAGTAAAAAGATTAAAGAAAATTGAAAATATAGTTGCTATTTTTCCTCCTCTTATGGCATAAAAAAAGCACTACCGCTTAGGTAATGCCTTCATATTCCATTGTTTATTGATAATTTATTTATCTTATATGCAACAATTTTTGTTGCCTATACACAGCTCCTATGCCTATTACCATAAATTATTTAACACTTATTTTAATTTGGGGAATAGATCTTATATAATCTAACATTTCCATTTGAAATTCATTTTTATCATCAAGCTGTAATTCATTAATATTTAACCGTTTAAGAGCATATATCATTAATTCTTGTCCAATTTTCAATGGTGGTTTTGATGATTTTATTACTTTGTAATACATATCTAAAGTTTTCATTCATATATGGTCTCCAATGCTGAATCATCACCTATATGCGAAGTGTAAAAAAATGTGAAAACAACTTAAAACCTTAAAAATCTTACATCCAATTTGAAGCATTATTATTAAGAAATTTCGTACTTATGTACTATTTTGTGTACCATTTCGGATTGGCGAAATATATGCAAAAGAAAATTAGGTATAAAAACAGCCCCTTTCTTAACTTTTAGTCAAGAATTGGGCTTAATTTTGGAGCTGATAGTGGGACTTGAACCCACAACCTCAGCATTACGAATGCCGCGCTCTGCCAATTGAGCTATATCAGCTTACCGCCGCATATATTGTATACAAAAATTTTCCGCTTGTCTATTGTTTTTTAGGGTTTTTGAAAAAACTCTCACCTCAACCTCTGCTCATTTTCAAAAAACCCTTGCCACGGGTCATGAGCGCTTTCAATGCGGATAAGGGCGTTTGCCATATCGATTCCGTCGGGCGCTACGGCATAAAGCTCTTCCCAGGCTATGGGCATGGACACCTTGGCGCCTTGCCGAGCCCGCAAAGAATAGGGCGCTATGCCGGTGGCGCCTCTGCCGTTTCTTACCCAGTCAATGAAGATTTTGCCTTTTCTGTTAGCCTTGCGCATATTGGCGGTATAGCGGCTGGGCCATTTTTTTTCCATTAACTGCGCCACCCATTTGGCGAAATCATTAAAAACATCCCACGGCGCCGAGGGCGTAAAGGGAACGACAATATGATACCCCTTGCCGCCGCTGGTTTTCAAATAGCTTTTCAAAGACAATTGGTCCAAAACGCCCTTAAGGTCCATAACGCCTTGACGGACGGCGCTTAAATCCATACCTTGGTCGGGGTCTAAATCAAAAACCATCATATCGGGTTGTTCAAGCGTTTGGGCTCTACTGCCCCAAACATGGAACTCCAATGTTCCCATTTGCGCTTCGGCTACCAGCCCCAAAGCGTCTTTTATATAAAAATACTCTTCCTTGCCGCCGTCGCTGTTCTCAACTGCCGCGGTTACTATTCCCTTGCTGCCCTTAACGGGGTGTTTTTTGAAAAAGCATTGCCCGTTTACGCCTTTGGGACAGCGCACCACGCTTAAAATTCTGCCGCTCACATACGGAAGCATGTGAGAGGCGGCCTTGGCGTAATAAAGGATGACATCGCCCTTTGTGATATGCGGATTATCGTATATGACTTTATCGGGATTGGTTATTTTTATTTGGCGCAAAATGTCTTGGGCGGATTGGTCTTGCTCTTGGCTTTCTATTGGGGATAAAAGCCTTTCATCAGGCTTTTCCAGCGTTATGTCTTTGGGGTTTTTATCTTGGCGCAAGCCCTTGTAGCTTGCCTGCCTCAGCAAATTATCTTTGGTCCAATCGGAAAATTTTATTTGGGCTACAAGTTTGGGTTTAAGCCATATTATTTTTTCATTGGCGCTTGCCTTGGGCGGGTCCTTAAAAGGGGGAGTTTCAATTATAAGCTCTTGAAACTTGCGCTCCAGCTCTTCCATTTGAGCTTGCGCAATGCCCGAGCCCGCCCGCCCGCAATATATCAGCTCCGCGTTTTCATAATACCCCAGAACAAGGGAGCTTATCCCGCTTGTCCTTTTTTGGCTGAGCGTATAGCCGCCGATTACGAATTCCTGCCTGTTGTCGCATTTAACTTTAATCCAGTCGGAATTCCTTTGGCCTTTATACGCCGAATGCGCTTTCTTGCCCACAATGCCCTCCATGCCCGCTTGACAAGCGGCGGCAAAGCACTGCGGGCCGCCCCCCGCCACATGCTGACTGTAAACTATATTTTGGGGGGCGTTTTCAAGGAGGCTTTCCAGCTTCTGCTTTCTTTCGATTAATTCCAGCCCCCTTAGGTCTTGAGCGTCCAGCGCCAGCAAATCAAAAACCATATATGTCAATTTTCCCTTTTTGGGATTTTTTATATAATTCTGCAAGGCGTGGAAATCGGCGTTGCCGTCTTGACCTATGACCGTCATTTCGCCGTCCAATACCATGGGCCTTGTTTGAGCGAAACCCTCAAGCGAACGGGCGATTTCCTTAAAATGATGAGTATAGTCCTTTCCGTTGCGGGTTACCAGCCTTGCGCTGCCGCCTTCCACAAAAGCCAGTATTCTGTATCCGTCATATTTAGGCTCAAACAGCCATTCGCCGCCGTCGGGCGCTTTGTTTACCATTTTAGCCAACTGGACTTCGGCGGCGTCAAAGGGGTTTTTGGGCATCTCCTTTTGGGCGTTTCGCTCTATTTCTTCCATGGTGCGCTCCGTTCTTACGCTGACGGCAAATCCGTCAAGGCCGTCATGGTCTTTTGCGTATTCGTCTTTTTCTTTCAACAAAATCCAGTTATCCTTGTTTTCCCCCTCTTTGGGCGTCAAGCGTATGAGCGCCCAGCCGCCCCTAAGCCTTTTTCCGTCAAGATAAAACTTAAGCGTCCCTTTTTCAAGAGCTTGGCCGACATCGGAAGAGGGCAGCCATTCGCCCTCATCCCAAATCATAACCGTTCCTCCGCCGTATTGGCCTTTGGGGATTACGCCCTCAAAATTTCTGTAATCCAAAGGGTGGTCTTCCACCTTTACCGCCAACCTTTTTTGCTGCGGATTAAAGGAAGGGCCTTTGGGAACGGCCCAGCTCATAAGCGCGCCTTGCCATTCCAAACGAAAATCGTAATGCTCCCGCCTTGCCATATGGCGCTGAACGACATATTTAAGGGCCTGCCCCGAAGCGCCCGCCACCCCGAGCGGTTCGGAGGTTTTTTGAAAATCCCTTTTTTGGTTGTATTGTTCAAGCTTATTGTCCATATCGTATATTTTAATTCTTTTTGTCAAGATTGACAAATTAACCCGCACGGCCTTGCTCTCTTGCCGGGTCAATAACGCCGTCAATGTCAAAAAGGCCGTCCGTCCTTGACGGGTATTTGGTCAATGTCAAGCCGTCTATATTCAGCCTTTGGCTTACCATATACCCGTTTGAGAAAACCGTTTCCATTTTTTTATAAACGGGGCAAAAGATATTGAAGCCATTTTGGCGCAAAAGCTTAAAGCGGGAGTCTCCGCTTGCAAAATGCCTGCCGTAAGGGGGTATGAATATATCGGTTTTGCCCGTTACGGGCGCTATGCGCCCATTCCACTTTTCCATATCGCTTTTCAATCGGTCTATGGTAATGGAGCCGTCCTTGAATTTTGGAGAATGCCCATAGCTGTGGCAAGCTATCTTCCACCCGCTGTTTTTAAGCCAATCAGCCACCCGCTTTGCCTCATTGAGCTCTTGTTCAAGCTCATTTCCTTTAAGCGACGTGATTCTGTACCCGAACACGCCTTGATAACCGGTAACAGCCAGCACGCCTTTGGCTTGGTTATAGGAAAAATCGGGATGAAGCTTGACAAAGTTTTCGATTATGGGGGCGATATCCCCCTCATAATCTACCATAACGCCGCCGTCGGGCGTTTTGACAAGGGCGGCCAAGCGCTCGTTTTGGTCCACAATAAGCTTTTGGGCAAAGCCCTTATTTTTCATGGACTCATAATAATTGACATCGTCCACCGAGATTATCAAAGGCTTTTTGCCTTTGGGAAACAAAAAGCCTTTGCCCCCCGCTTGATATACAAGGCGGATATCGACAAGGGCATAACCGTTTCGGTAAAGCCTGTGCAAAATCTCCTTAAACTCCCTTCGGGTAACCATCCAATCCTTATACCCTTGAGCGTCGGCGCCGCTAAAAGCCAATTGCGGATAAAGTATAAGGCTGTGGAAAAAGATATGGCGCACCTTGCCGAAATACGGCTCAACTTCCGCTTGAGCGTCAGAATAAGGCGTAAATCCCGCTCCAACTGCGAAAGCGGGAGCGGCGGGGCAAATGACAAAAACAAAAACCGCCAAGCCCAAAACGGCTATGCCAGCAACTTTTTTCATATAATTATTTTGGGCAGATTAACGGTTTCTTATCAAAGATATCGGCTATTTGTTTATTTTCTTAATCAGCAATTCATGCGACAAAACCATCGCGGCGAGAATAACCGCCAAAAAAACAGGCAAAAGGGAAATGGACAAAAATTGAGCGATGGCGCCGAACAGCGGGGGCATAACCAAAATGCCGGTATACGCCAGCGCCATTTGCAACCCTATCAGCGCTTGGGAATTGTTTTCGCCGAACCACGAAGGCGTGGAATGTATAAAGGAAGGATAAACGGGGGCGCAGCCCAAGCCGATTAAGGTCAAGCCTATCAAAGCGGTTATATTGGTTTTGGGGATAAACAGCAATATGATTCCCGCGCCGATTACGGCTTGCCCCATTCTTATCAAGGCTTTGTCGCTGAATTTATATGTCAAAAACCCGTTGACGGCCCTTCCCGCGGTAATTCCTATAAACACAAGGCTGGCGAATTTGGCGGCGTTTTGTTTGGACATGCCGTTATTTAAGGCCAAATAACTGCCGCTCCAAAGCATGGCGGTTTGTTCCAAAGCGCAATAGCAGAAAAAAGCGATTAACAGCGCCGTTACCCCTTTAAGCTTCAACAGCTTTTTATACGACACGGGCTTATTGTCGGCTTTGGCGACGGCGGAAGGATTTTGAGCGGCCTTTTTTTTCCACAAGGGGATGCTCAAGAAAATTATAGCCGCCAAAGAAAATTGAATTATGGACACATAGGAATAGCCGCCTCCCCAGTTTTTTCCCGAGGCCAAGGCGTAACCCATAATATAAGGGCTTATGGTGGCGCCCAGCCCCCACATGCAGTGCAGCCAGCTCATATGCCTGCTTTTATAATGCAAAGCCACATAGTTATTGACGGCGGCGTCAATGGAGCCGGCGCCCAAGCCGTAGGGAACGGCCCACAAAACAAGCGCCCAGAATTTTGTGCTGACCGAAAACCCAAACAACGCCAAGGCGGTTAGCAGCGTGCTTACCCCGCACACCAAGGCGGCGCCGAATTTTTTGGTTACCCTTTCGCTCATAAGGCTTGAGATTATGGTAAACAAGGTTATTGTCATGGAAATGATGCCGGCGAAAGAAACGGGGACGCCGAACTCATTATACATGGCGGGCCAAGCCGCCCCCAAAAGGGAATCGGGCAGCCCCAAACTGATAAAGGTTAAATAAATCACCGCCAAAAGCATACTTGCCATGGTATGATGTCCTTATAAAAATTTTTCGCGACTATGATATAATAGCACACAAAAAATTTTTGTAAAAGCCAATTTACGGTAAAGTAAGTTAAATGTTGCCCAAACTAAGAACATCAAAACCTTAATCCGGGCATGTTCGATATAATTGACGAAGAATAAGGTTTATGGTATTATGATTAAGTAATTTTAATAAATATAAAGGAGAAAAGCGAAATGGCTAAGAACAATATTATCGATTGGGAAACTTTAGGCAGTTTCATGAAAGACGTATTCATGAAAGTGGGCGTTCCCGCCGAAGACGCGGAGATATGCGCGGACGTGCTTATGGAATCGGACAGAAGGGGCATAGAATCGCACGGCGTGAACCGCTTCAAACCCATATATATTGACAGGATTAAATTGGGCATCCAAAATCCCGTTACAAATTTTGAGATTATCAAAGAAACCTCCACCACGGCGGTTGTGGACGGTCATGACGGCATGGGCCATGTGATAGCCAAAAAATCCATGCAGATAGCTATAGACAAAGCCAAAAAATACGGCTTGGGCATGGTGGCGGTACGCAACAGCACCCATTACGGTATAGCGGGATACTATTCCATAATGGCGGCCAAAGCGGGCATGATAGGCATAACGGGCACCAACGCCCGCCCATCCATAGCGCCCACCTTCGGCGTGGAGAACATGCTGGGCACAAACCCGCTTACCATAGGCTTCCCCACCGACGAGGAATTCCCCTTTGTGCTTGACTGCGCCACGTCCATAACGCAAAGGGGCAAGCTGGAATACTATTCCAAGATGGGCAAGTCCACCCCCGAAGGCATGGTAATAGGCAGAGACGGAAAGCCCATTACGGACACCGACCAAATCCTTAAGGATTTGACCACAGGCAAAGCGGCGCTGGCTCCGCTGGGCGGCATAGGCGAAGAAATGGGGGGATACAAAGGCTACGGCTACGCCACCGTTGTGGAAGTGCTTTCGGCGGCGCTGCAGGCGGGAAGCTATCTGAGAATGCTGACGGGCAAAAAGGACGGCAAGAATGTGCCTTACCGTTTGGGCCATTTCTTTATCGCCATAGACACCGAAGCGTTTTTGGGGCTTGAGGAATTCAAAAAGACGGCGGGCAACATAATGAGAGAGCTGCGCTCTTCCCAAAAAGCGCCGAACGCCGAAAGGATTTACACGGCTGGCGAAAAGGAATACGAGGTATGGCTGCAAAGGAAGGACAGCGGCGTGCCCATCAACGAAGCCGTACAAAAAGAGTTTATGGAATTGAGAGACGAATTCAACTTGGATTATGTCTTCCCGTGGGAAAAAGAATAAAGGAGATTGACATATGGATTACGCGAAAGAATCACTAAGACTTCACTATGAATGGAAAGGCAAACTGGAAATAAATTCAAGGGCAAAGGTTACCAACAAGGAAGAACTATCCCTTGCCTACACTCCCGGCGTGGCTCAGCCCTGTTTGGAAATACAAAAGGACATAAATTTATCCTATGAGCTTACCAGAAGATGGAACACCGTAGCGGTGGTAACGGACGGAACTGCGGTTTTGGGATTGGGCGACATAGGGCCGGAAGCGGGCATGCCCGTCATGGAAGGCAAATGCGTGCTGTTTAAGGAGTTCGGCGGCGTGGACGCCATACCGCTTTGCATAAGAAGCAAGGATGTGGACGAAATAGTAAACACCATAGCGCTGCTTGCGGGAAGCTTCGGCGGCGTAAATCTTGAAGACATATCGGCGCCCCGCTGTTTTGAAATCGAAAAGAAACTCAAAGAAAGAACGGACATACCCATTTTCCACGACGACCAGCATGGCACGGCGGTGGTTACTTTGGCGGCCGTCATCAACGCGCTTAAAATCGTCAAAAAGGATATCAAGGACTGCACGGTAGTGATGAGCGGAGCGGGGGCGGCGGGCGTAGCCATAACCAAACTGCTTATAAGCATGGGCATAAAGGACGTCATACTTTGCGACAGCAAGGGCATTATTTGCGAGGGCGACCCCAGGCTGAACGCCTCAAAGAAGGAGATAGCCTCCTACACCAACAAAAACAAAATAACGGGCTCTCTTGCGGACGCCTTGAAAGGGGCGGACATATTCGTGGGAGTGAGCGCCCCTGGAATTGTTACCCAAGACATGGTGCGCTCAATGGCAAAAGACCCCATAGTGCTTGCCATGAGCAACCCCGTGCCCGAAATTATGCCCGACCTTGCCAAGGAGGCGGGAGCGGCGGTTGTGGGAACGGGCAGAAGCGACTTCCCCAACCAAATAAACAATGTGCTGGCTTTCCCGGGGATATTCAGGGGAGCGCTTGACGTGCGCGCCAGCGACATAAACGAAGAAATGAAAATAATGGCGGCTCAAGCCATAGCCTCCCTTGTGTCCGACGACGAACTCAACCCCGACTACATCATACCCAAAGCGTTTGACGAAAGGGTGGGCAAGACGGTGGCGGAATTCGTGGCAAAGGCGGCAAGGGAAAGCGGAGTGGCGCGCATATAACAGCTATGAACAACCCAAAAGGCCTTTTTTCAAAGGCCTTTTTTTAACGGTTAAAAAGCGCCCCCAACCCTTACAAACATTGACATAGCCATGAGATTATTGTATGATTATTTAAGTTATGAATGAACTTATCGAGCGCATCCTGCAAAAAGCCCAAAGCGTGAAAAAAAGGTACGACGAGCTGGAAAAGCTTATTTTTTCACCCGAAATAATGGCGCATAATAGCCTTTGGCGGCGGCTGGAAAGCGAAAGACAATCGCTGGAAAAGATAGTATGTGGTTACAATGAATTAAACGCCGCAATCGCCCAATTAAAGGAATGCCGCCAAAACCTTGCCCGCGCAACGGACGCGGAAATCAAGAGCTTGCTTGAACAAGAAGCCAAGGATTTAAGCCAAAAAATCCAAGACTTATCCGCAAAATTAAAAATGTCGCTGATAAGCGGAGGCGGAGACAAGGGGGCGATATTGGAATTAAGGGCAGTCGAAGGCGGGGAAGAAGCTTGCTTGTTTTTGGCAAGGCTGGCCGATATGTACGCTAACTACCTTAGCAAAGAAGGATTTAAGTTTGAATTAACCAAGGGCGCTTATACTACCATGGGCGGCTTGAAATCAGCCGTCATCAGCGTAAACGGGAGCGGCGCTTACCGCAGATTGAAATACGAAAGCGGAAAGCACAAAGCGGCGGGATTTGCCCAAGGGGCGCGGACAAAAGACATAGCGGTGTCGGTTACGGCCACGCCCATGCAGGACACCCAAGACATTGAGCTTGAGGACAAGGATTTGCGCATAGACTTATTCCATTCGGGGGGAGCGGGCGGACAAAATGTCAACAAAGTGGAAACAGCGGTAAGGATAACGCATATTCCCACGGGCATAACCGCGGTTTGCCAAGACGAAAGGTCGCAGCTAAAAAACAAGGAAAGGGCGCTGAAGATTTTACGGCAAAGACTGTGCGATTACGCCCAAAAGCAAAGGCGGGAAGCTTACCGAAAAGAAAAGGAAAAAGCGCGCAAAACCGCCAAGCGGGTTATAAGGACATACGACTTTGAAAGCGGCAAGGTTTGGGACAAAAGGACGGCTTACCAAGCCGACTTAAAGGCGGTATTGGGCGGACAAATGGACGAGCTTTTGGACGCGGTAATCATGGAAGAAGAAAGCGGCGAGTAATTTTTTTAAGGGGGAACAAATTCTTTGGGAGAAAGGATGAAATATTTTGTAAACACCGAAAAAACAGTAATTTCAAGCCAAAGCCAAATATATAAAACAGAGCGTTTTATAAATGAAACCAAGCATTTTTCCTTCATAGACATCTTTATTTCCAAAATCGCCGAAGCGCTGATATTAAACCTTGACGAAATTGTCAAAGGCGCCGGCGAAAGCGGCGAAAACGGCAAGGAATGTCTTTTAATCCGAACAAGCCAAGGCGAACACTCCTTTTATGTCAAATTGGGTTTTATGATAAAAGACAGCCCCCTTCTTTGCGGCAAGGACATAGTGTTCTATAAATACCAATCGGCGGACAAAGACGGAGTGGTAAGGCGGAACGATTTAAGGTTTGTGTCGTACATGCGTTCGCGCAAGGTTTTCGAGATAAGCGCGGAATGGACGGAGGACACCGCCGAAAACAAGGAATTCAACAAGCTGTACATCCTCTCCCAAGCCGACTATGTCAACTTCCCGCTGCTGAGCAAGGAACAGCGGGAAATTGTGGGAATCGAAGACCAAAATGTTTTGGCGCAAGGGGCGGCGGGCAGCGGAAAAACTAACATCTGCATAAGCAAAATAATATTTGCCGCGCGCAGGGGATACGGCGGAAAAACGCTTTACACCACCTTTTCAAGGGGTTTGCTTATTGACACCGTAAAAAAGGTGGATTCGCTCAAAGAAAGGATGCGGAGCTTTATAAAAGACTGCCTTGAAGGCAGGGCGGTTTTCGCCGACGATGACCGTAAAAAGGCTGTGGAAAGGCGGTTCGGGATTTATTTTACCGAAGACCAAACGGACAGAATAATCGAAGAAATGAAAGGCATAATCGATTACCTTGACAACAAGGTGGATTATTTGCTGATAGAAGACCTTTACGCCAAATACGTTTCTTCGGACATAAATTTGGCGGGCGAAGACTACTTCACCAAAGTTTATGTAAAGGACATAAAGAATCACCAGCTGGCCGCCAAGCTCAACAACGTAAAACACCTTTCATACGAAGTGATTTATAAAGAAATCTACGGTCTTATAATGGGATGCCGCGACTTGGACAACCCCAAAGAAACGCTTAGTCTGGAAGAATACAAGCGGTTGCGCAAAGACGGTTTTTCGGGCAAGGAATGCGAAATTATCTACCTTATAGCCAAAGACTACAAAAACCACCTTTTGCGGCACAAGCTGAAAGACAACAACTTAATGAGCCGAGAACTGCTGCAAAGACTGGACGAAATTGAAAAGTATTCGCTTGCCATAATAGACGAAGCGCAGGACATGACCGAAGTCAATTTATATTTAATGAAAAACATCGCCATAAAGCTGTTTTGCGTGGGCGACGCCTTGCAAATGATAAACCCGTCTTACTTCAGCTTCGCCTATTTGAAAAGACTGCTTTACGAAAAGGACATAACTACGGTGTCGGAGCTTAAGCACAACTACCGCAACTCCCCCAAAATAGTGGACATAATAGACGACTTGGGAAAAATCAACATAAGCAAATTCGGGGCGCACAGCTTTGTGCTGAAAGGCCGATGCGTGGAGAGCGGCGCGCAGACCTTGGCGGCGTATGTCAAGGGCGACGATTTCATGGAAGAATTGAGCAAGCGCAATTTTGACGGCTTTACGGTGGTAACGGGCAGCGCAAAAGAAAAAGAAGAGCTTCGTAAAAAGCTAAAAAAACAAGAGATATTGACGGTGTCCGAAATCAAGGGGCTGGAAAGGGACGTAGTGGTTTTGCGCAACATATTGAGCGCCAATTACGACAAATGGCAGCGCTTAGAACGGGTATTGATAAACCGCAAGAGCGCGGACGAAAATTCAGTATACAGGTATTATTTCAATTTATTCTATGTGGGCGTGTCCAGGGCAAAGAGCCATTTGTTCGTAAGCGAAAGCCGAGACATAGAAGCGTTCAAGGATTTTTTCAAAAAGCATTTCAAGCGGCTTGACGCCTATGAAGCCGTTGAAAGGCTGGGCGAGGTTTCGGGCAGGTTTGATATGGACATGGACGAGGTTATAGAGCGCATAACCCAATTTATCAATCTTGAGCAATACGACAACGCCCGCTTCGCCGCCAACAAACTGACCGACGACGCCGAAAGGCAGTATCAGCTGCAAAGGATAGACATAAACGAAAAATATATAAGACGGGGCAAATACAGAGAAGCGGGCATAGCGTACTGGGAGCTGGGCAGAACGCAGGAGGCAAAAGAACAATTCAAGCTGTCCAAGGACGACATACTCATAGAGCTTGTGGACGCCTGCTCCATTGACGACAACAAAGGGCTGGACATAGACATACTGCAATTCTACCCCGATGTGGAAAACAACGAAGCGGCAAGGAAAGTCATACTGCGGACTTTGCAAAACGATTTAACTTGGCTGAGCGGCAGGCAAAAAGAAATTAACAGGCAAATAAAAGCCTTAAAGGAGAGATAAAATGGATATAAACGACCTGAAAACCCTCATTGACACATTCAAGGGCTATAGGGATTTATTGACGCCCATACAAAACAGCCTGAGCGATTTCGCGCAAACCTTCGGACAAATGAAGAAAGACATAGAAAAACTAAACCAAAACTTTGGGGAGGGGGCGCAAAAAAGTTTGGACAAACTATACAAGGACCTTTCCGAGCAAGCCCAAAAAACCGCCGATTTATTCTCCCGCATAGACAAATTCGTGGAAATGGCCAACAAGTATACGGACAGCGCGCAAAAGTTCGCCGCCCTTTTTGAAAAGGTGGAAAGCGGGATACGGGCGGTTGACGATATAGAGCGAAAGGCCGCCGAGCAAATCGGCAAACTGGACGCCATACTGGAAGAAAAAAAGAAAAGCTACAACATAAAAGAGCTGGAAAGGACATTGGAAAACTATAACGACAACGTAACCAAAGTAAGCGAATTCATCAACAAAGAGGTGGCGGACTCCCTCAACCGCAATTATCAAAAATTGGAGAGCATAAAAAGCGGCAATGACTTTATCGCCAAAAAATTGGAAGAAGAAAAAACATCCATACAAGCCTTGGCGGAAAATTACGCCAGCAGCGCCGAATTGCTTAAGCGTTTGACGGAAAAAAACGATGTAAACGAAGAATATATATTTGAAATCATAGACAAGTGGGCGCAATCAAGGAAAGTAAAAACAAAGAACTAAGCCAAAAAGGAAAAAGCCGTAAATGGGTCAAGACAAACAGCGGCAAATACTGTTTGCCGCCAAAACCGACAACATAAAAAAGTTTTCCGAACTTGCCGACAGCGACAAGGAGCTTCTGCGCCTGCGCTGGGGCAGGTTTCCTTTGCTGTCGGTATGCTACCTTTACGGCAGTACAAAAATAATCAAAAAATACCAAAATAGCTTGATTTCGATAACCGAATATACCGCCTTGCCCGAAGATTACGAGCTTTACAAAAAATTCAAAGCCAAAGCGGGCAGATGCTTAAGGCTGTACGCAAGCGGCGATACGGCGGTCAGCCCGCAGGAAATGCTTGCCATACTGGATAACCCCGAATATTTGACAAAAGTGTATCCTAAGCAACAAAATACCGCCAAAATAACGAGAAACATAGAAAAAATTTTCACGACATTGCACGGGCGGGAAGTCAAACGAACGGCGGACGGCATGGCGATTTCAAGAAAGAAACTGAGCGGTAAACGCAAGCTGTACGCTTTGACGGCCATTATCCTTGCCTGCGTAATGATGGCGCTGTCGGGCGGGGCATGGGGGATAGTCCGTTTTTTCGGCGAGGGCAGCGCCAAAAACCCTTTCAAGATATCCTCCGAACGCCAGCTGATTGAAGCCTTTGAAAGGGAAGAAAAGCATTTTGTATTGGCAAAGGACATAACCTTGACCTCAAGCTGGACGCCCAAGGAATTTGAGGGCAGCCTTGACGGCAACGGCCATACCGTATACGCCAAGGGCAAAATGAAAGAAGGCTTTCTGTCCAAGCTGACGGGAAGCGTAAGCAACATAAACTTTGACTTTGGCAAAATAAAAGCCGACATCGCCGACAACACCGCCTTTGTGGTAAAAAGCAATTTCGGAACGATAAAAAACATAAGCGTGGAGGTGTCCGCCGAGCTTGCGGAAACCAACGAGGAACAAAGCGTTTACGTCTCCTGCCTTGCGCACGAAAACAACGGGGAAATAAACGGCTGTAAAATCAGCGCCCAAATAACCATGACGGGTAACGGCGCTTCGGACACCTTTTTATGCGGAGTGGCGGCAATCAACAACGGCTCTGTGATAGACTGCTCCACCGCCCAAGGTTCGGTTTTCTCCGCGGACACCGTGGATTTAGCGGGGATAGCGGCGCAAAACAGCAATACGGGCACGGTGTCAAGATGCGTCAACAACGCCGAAATTTTTCAAACAAGCTCCAATTCCAACTGGCTGCCCAATTCGGCGGGCGTGGTGTTGACAAATTCGGGGGAAATAAATAACTGCGTCAACAACGGAAAAGTAACAAGCGTATCCACGGCTACAGAAAACCTGCTTGAAGCGTATGCGGGGGGCATAGCCTGCGTAAACAACAACAAAATCCGAAAAAGCAAAAACACGGGGGACATAACCGCCAAAGCCGAAGTTTTCCATGTTTACGCGGGAGGGGTGGCGGCGGTGGCGGACAGCTACTCTTCCATAGAAAACAGCTGTTCCTACGGCAAAATAACGGTTGCCCTTGCGGACAAGGACAACAACATATTCTTGTTCGCGGGCGGCATAGCGGGAAGGGGATACGGAGCGATAAAGGATTGCTTTACGGCCTGCCAATTTGAAACGGACAACCCCCAAGCCCAATACAAAGCCTTCGCGGGGGGCATTACGGGAGTGGCTTATTATTATTCGACGGTATCGCAAAACAATTACTACACCGTCAAGTCCGCGTCGATTTACGGCATAGCGTGCATACTGCTGAACAATGTTATTTACAGGAACGATAGAGACGACGACAGCATACAACGGGTGGAAAACATTGAGCAACTGAAGACAAAAGAGGTATACTGGGAATGAAAAGCGCCAAAAGACTTGCTTTTACAATAATTACCGCCATAGTGGCCGCCGCCGACCTTGCGTTTTTGGTTTTCGCGGCGTATCAAATAGGCGCGCTTGTGGCCGCCAAGACATTCGCGTACGGCTTTTTCAAATGGATAAGCCTGTCCGCCCTTGCTCTGAACGCGGCCTATCTGCTGGGCATGGGAGCTTATCTCATATTCAGAAAAAAACGCCCTTACCTTTAAGGGCTGATTGGCCAATCCGCCCAAAATTCGCCATGAGCGTTTTGATGTATGTAAACAAAAAGCTCAAACTGGTAGACGCCGATACCCGCCTCGACGCCTTGCCTCAAAATAGCGAACAAGATAACGAATAGACATTTTTTTATGGTTATTATTCAATAACTTCCCTTGCAAAAAGGCGGAATAAATATTATAATGGTATAGTGTTAACGATATATTCGCGTTGAGGGTGTCTTTTGAATATTAAAAAAATCGAGATTTTCGGATTCAAATCTTTTGCCGACAAGCTGGTCATAGATTTTAACGGCGGAATCAACTGCATAGTGGGGCCCAACGGCTGCGGCAAATCCAATGTAGCCGACGCCATAAGGTGGGTGCTGGGGGAACAAAGCGCCAAGGTTTTGCGCGCGCAAAAGAGCATGTCCGAGCTTATATTCGTAGGCACCAAGAACAGGCGTTCGCTGTCCTATTGCGAAGTTTCCTTATATTTTGATAATTCCCAAAGAACATACCCCATAGATTACGACGAGCTTGTGATATCCCGCAAGCTGTACAGAAGCGGTGAAAGCGAGTATTCCATAAATAACGAAAAGGTCAAACTGCGCGAAATAATCGACTTATTCAGAGACACGGGCATAGGCAGAGAGGGCTATTCCATAATCGGACAAGGCAGAATTGACGATATTTTGAGCGCCAAGCCCGAAGAAAGGCGCAAGATATTCGAAGAGGCGGCGGGCATAAGCAAATTCAAGGTAAAAAGACTGGAAGCCGAGCGCAAGCTTGCCCAAGCCAGAGAAAACATGGTCAGAATATACGACCGCATGGTAAACCTTGAAAAGGATTTGGAGCCGTTGGAAAAAGAAGCTGAGGACGCCCGAAAAGCAAGACAGATTAAAGAACAGCTCAAAGTGCTGGAAGTCAACACATACCTGTACCAAAGGGAAAACAATTCGGAAAAAAAGAAAGAGATTGACCTGCAGCTGCAAAACATAGACAAAAAGCTTGCCGAACAGCAAACCAAGCTGGACAAAATAAACGAAAACTACCAAAACGCGCGGGCGGAGCTGAACAACATAGACGAAACCTCAAAGGCGTTTTACGACAAAAAGCTGCAGCTCAGCCTAAAAAATCAGCGCATCATGGGACAGCACGAAATGACGTTGAGCAAGCTTGAGGAGCTGAAAAAGCTGGATATCGAGCTGAACATGGAATTGTCCCGAAAGGAAGCCGAGCTGGACGAAACCAAATATCGTCTGCAAAGCAAAAAACAAGAAAAGGAAGACAGGCTAAAAGAGCTTGTGCTTTTAAGGCAGGAAGAAAGCGAGCTTGCGGAAAAATGCGAAAAGGCGGAAGAGCAGTTTAGGCTCAAAGCCAAGGAGCTTGAGGACACCAACAAATTCATACTCAACTACAGCGACAAAAAAGGGGAAATCAAAGCCGAGCTTGCCTCTCTCAAAGCCCAAATAGACGGGCTTACGGAAATCATAAGCCAAGACAAGGAAACCTTAAAGGCGCTCAAGCTTTCATACAACGACGCCGCCAAGAAAAAAGCGGCCATTGACGAAGAGATAGCCAAAAGCGAATTGGAGTACGCCGAAAAGGAGGCGCAAAAAAGGGATATTGACGGCAAACACGCGCAATATTTGGAATACCTTGAGCAGGCGCAGAACCAATCCAACGAAATCAAGCAGAAAATAAACAGTTTGACCACAAGGGCGGAAATGCTGGAGGAATACAAAAAAGGCTACGGGGGATACGCCGAATCGGTCAAGAAGATAATGAACTGCGGCGACGAAGAGGCGCTGTCCAAAATACAAGGCCTGGTAGGGCAGGTGATAACGGTATCGCCCAACCTTCAAGCGGCCATGGAAATAGCCTTGGGCAGAAGCATACATAACATCATCACCCAAGACGAAGACGACACCGCTTTTTTGATAAACTTCCTAAAAAAGAACGATTACGGCAGAGCCACGTTCCTTGCCTTATCCAAGATAACGCCCAGACGGCTTAAGAACGAATACAGGGGTGTGCTGGAAGAAAAAGGCTGCATGGGGCTGGCTTGCGACTTAATCAAATACGACAGAAAATTCAGAAACATATTTGAATTCCTTTTGGGCAGCGTGGTAATAGTTGAAGACATGGATACCGCGCGCAGGCTGTCCAACAAATACCGCAGCGCCTTCAGAATCGTTACGCTGGACGGCGAAGACTTCGCGGTGGGCGGAGCGACCACGGGGGGCTCAAAGCCCAAAGCGGACACCGGCATTTTGTCAAGGGACGCCGTATTAAAGGACATTTATAAGGAAATAACGGTATTAACGGACAAGCATAAGGTCATACTCAACGAGATTGAGGAATACAAAAAGGAGCTTAAACTGCTGGAAAACGCCTCAAGCGTTTTACAAAACCAACTGGTCAAGCTGGACAAGGATATCAGCGCCAACAAGGAAAGGCAGGCAAGCCTTTTGGCGGAAACGCAAAAAATCCAATCGGCGGCGGACAAGAGCCAAGCCGAAATAGACCAAAAGCTTTCCGTTCTCAAGGACAAAGAAGAACGGTACAAGGCGGAGAGCAAAAAGATAAACGACGCCGAAAACAAAAAGGTGTCCGCCGACGAATTGCTGGGGCGCTTAAGGGCGGAATACGCCGCCAAGGAAGGCGAAAAGACGCTGCTCAACAAGCGCATGACCGAAATGAAGCTGAAAGTGAACACGCTGCAGCATACGGTGAGCGGAGCGGAAAACGACATAAACGCCTACGAAAACGACATAAAGCACATCACTTCGGCGATAACGGATTTGAAAACCAGGATATGCGTAAACAGCGCCGCGCTGGAAAGGATATCCAAGGAATTGACAACGCTTAAGTTTACCGAAGAAGAACAGCTTGAATTGAACGAGATAGAGAACAAGATAAAAGAAATAGACAACTACAAGCTTGAGCTTAAAGAAAAACAAGAGAAATACCGCATGGAAGAAAGCGCCTGCAAAGAAGTCATAATGGACTTGACGGTCAAGAGAAGCAATTTGACCAATTTTCTTGACAATATCGAAAGCGACACCATGGAGCTGGAGCAAAAAATAACCGAAGACTACGAATTAAGCTACGAACAGGCGCTTGCGCTGAAGAAAGACGATTTTAACGAAGACAAGGCGCTCAAAGAAATCAGAAGGCTGAAAAGGGAGCTTGCCAAGCTGGGCGAGATAAACGAAAAGGCCATAGAGCAATACGCGGACAAAAGCCAAGAATACCAAGAGCTTTCCACGCACTATAAGGACATTACGGACGCCGAGCAATCGCTTATGGGCACCATAAGCGAGCTTACCAAAAAAATGGAAATCACCTTCAAAGAGAACTTTGAAAAGATTCAAGAGAACTTTAAGGTTATCTTTAAGGAGATGTTTGAGGGCGGGAGAGGGTATCTTAAACTGGATATGTCGCAAGGCGAAAGCGTGCTGGACGCGGGCATAGAGATTTTTGCCGAGCCCCCCGGCAAGGTTTTGAACAACATCGCTTTGCTGTCGGGCGGCGAAAGGGCGCTTACCGCCATAGCCATATTGTTCGCGATAATAAAACTAAAGCCCATGCCCTTTTGCGTGCTGGACGAAATAGAAGCCAGTCTGGACGACGCCAACGCCTATTTGTTCGCCCGCTATTTGAGAAAGTTTTCGGGGAACACCCAGTTTATAGTCATAACCCACCGCAAGCCCACCATGGAGCTTGCCGACTGTCTGTACGGCGTAACCATGCAGGAAAAAGGCGTGTCCAAGATAGTAAGGGTAAAATTGAGCGCGGCGCTTAAGAACGCGGGCTAAGGAGTAAAGGAATATGTCGTGGCTGGAAAAGATTAAAGAAGGCTTACGGAAAACCAAAGAGAGCATAGGCAAGAAGCTGTTTGAGATTTTCAAGGCGAGGGAATTGGACGACGAATTTTACGAAGAGCTGGAATACGCTTTGATATCTTCGGACTTCGGCGTCAAAGCCGCCGAAAACATAATAGAAGAACTGAAAGACCAAGTATACCGCCGCAAAATAACCGCCCCCAACAAAGCCAGGGAACTGCTGAAAACCATAATGCTTGAAAGCGTGGATTACGAAATAGACGAATACTCATACCCGCTGGTTATTTTGATGGCGGGCGTAAACGGGGTGGGGAAGACCACCGCCATAGGCAAGCTGGCGCACATGTTCAAAAAGCTGGGCAAAAGCGTAACCATAGCCGCGGCGGACACTTTCAGAGCGGCGGCAGGCGAACAGCTTGAGGTATGGGCGGAAAGGGCGGGGGCGCGGATAATAGCGCACAGCGAAGGCTCGGACCCCGCCGCAGTGGTTTTTGACGCCTTAAGCTCTCAAAAATCCAGGAACACCGATGTGGTGCTTATCGATACGGCGGGCAGGCTGCAAAACAAAAAGAACTTAATGGAAGAGCTCAAAAAAATCAACAGAGTGGCGGCAAGGGAAATGCCCCATGCGGACAGAAGGAATTATATAGTGCTTGACGCCACCACGGGGCAAAACGCCGTCAAGCAGGTGGAAATTTTTGACCAAGCCATAGATATAGACGGCATTATTTTGACAAAAGTGGACGGCACGGCCAAGGGCGGAGTGGTCATGGCGATAAGCGCGGAGTATGAAATCCCCGTAGTGTATTTGGGCGTGGGCGAAAAAATAGACGACCTTTTGCCCTTTGACGCCAAAGAATTCATAGACGCCATTTTGTAATATTTTTCAAATTATGGAAGCAGGCGGCGGACACGCCGCTTTTTGTTTTATATTCATAAGTTTACTTTTGTTCTAACGATATTGACAAAACCTTGTAATTTATATTATTATTTAAGTGTAGTATAAAGCTGTTAAATTATAAATGAAGTCATTTATGTCGTCAGCGAGGGCGGCCGAATACTGAACGAACAAGCCAAAGAAGATGATTATTATGGCAAACGATAACGCAAAAGCCAAAAAACTCTTCTTGAAGCTGGTAATGATATTACTGGTTTTCGTTGTCTTGTCGGGAATCAGCGTTTTTTCAAGGACGGAAGAAAGAGCGTCGGCCTATATGGCTGGCTCAGACACCCCGTTTTTGAGAAACGATTACAACATAAGCTCCCATTTTGAAGCCAATGACGAAATAACCACCAATTTCAACATTCCCATCACGGACAACTATTTGGATAACTATGTAAGCTCCTATTGGGTAATAAACAACGAGGACTCGGTGGCGGAGATACAAAACCATTCGGAAAACTCTTTCAGAATATATGACGCCAGCACGGTTACCATGTTCGGTAACGAAACCACATACGCGCTGATTAACATACCCGTTCCCGACAACCTTAAATATCTTTTCCATCTGGGTCTTGTGTCCAAGGTTTCCTTTACGGCCAACGCGCAAAGCCAGGCAAGGACCATAAATTTCGCCGTGGGAGTGGCGGTGCAAAGCGCGCAAGCCGTGCCCACCAACGACAGGAGCTTGACGGGCAACGAGATAAGCGGCACGACCTTGCTCACGCAAACGGCGGAGACTGCTTCTTTCAGCTCTTACAATTATATAGTGGCGCACATGTACGTGTATGTGCCCGGCTATTTGTTCGGAACAGCGGTAGACGTCATTGTATCAAATCTGCGCATAAACATAACCTTAAGCTCAAAGCCGCAGTTTTATGTGGGCTTATCCACCCCCAACACCCCCGGGGCGTCGGGCAACAGATCGACTTTGTATTCTTCCGTTACCTATAATGATACGCTGGTAGCCAAAGACAGCTGGACCATGGTTAGCTTTGACAAATTCGGAGACACCTTTGATTTGGTTTGCTCGGCGGTAAACAGGTATCCCGCCCCCGTTTGGCGGTACGGCAAGACCAACCCTTCCTTGCACAGCGCTTTCGGCACGGCGTATACCGTCTCCCAAACGCTGACTTTGAATCTATACGTGTTCGCCACCCAGAATTACGGCGGGCAGGGCATGTATTACGGGGCGTACTACGGCGTTCCGCAAAGCTACACGCTGACATTGATAGCGCCCGAAGGCCATACTTTCATTTCGGGTTTGTCGGGCTGGACATATAACGGCAACAGCATTTCAAGGACCATTTATTACGACAACGATTTTACTCTGCCCTTGGCCAACCAATTGTTTACGGAAACGGGAAGCTTCGCGGGCTGGTACATATCGGATTCTTTGGCGTACGGCAACGGCGCCACCATACCGGGGCACAGCATCACGTCCAACATCACCCTTGTGGGAAAATCGGGAGCGTATGACTGCTTGAACCCCACCGTGGGAGAGTTTACCTACGACGTCAACGAAACGCTTTTGAGGGACAAAACGACGACGGGGACGGCAAGCTTTTCGGTTTCCCAAGAACCCGTCGCGGACACGCATTATGTCAACGTGTACATAACCTACCTTGAATATTACGAAAGTCTGCTGGATAAATACACCCTTGAAGGCGTCTACGCGATATACGCCAGCGGCCCACTTACCGGCATTACGGTAACGCTGGACAAGACAGCGGACACAAGGAAATGGGTATTGCCTTATTGCTGCGGCAATTTTTACATATACAGCAGCTGGTCGGTTTCTTCGGCGGATATATTCACCGCTACCTTTAACGGCAACAACGGAACGCCCGCCACCCAGACAAGGACATATTGGTACGGCAGAGGCATCCCGGCGTCCGAAATGCCCATAGCCACCCGAACGGATAAACTGTTCGGGGGATGGTATGATTCGCAAGGGAACTTGTTTACCCAAATTTCGCCCACTTACAGAGGGAACGTGCAATTGACGGCGTCTTGGATAGACCCCGCCATAACCACTTCGCACTCGCTTACCATGAGCTCTGGGGAAGTGAGCGGCAACTGGACTTCGGAGGTTCATGAATACACGGTGAACGTTCCCGCCAATTTGACGCAATGGATTTCGTCGGGCAATTTATACGCCACCGTAGAGGTTACGGGCGGATTGGACATCAGAGCCAAGGGAAACAACTCCGCCACAGGCTATACCGAAGCGTCTTTTGAAAACCCCTCTTCCTTTGTTACGGTGGCCACCGCCACCGCCCAAGGCGGCGGCTCTCTTTTGGGAATAATCAACTTCTGGGGGGACACGGTAACCGTTAATAACCAAACGGCCACCATAGCCACGCAAAGGAGCATTACCTCAAACAGCTTCAAGCTGCTGTTCAGAGCGCGCGGAGTAAGGAACAACTGCGCGGCGCTGGAAGTATCGAGCAGAATAACTTCTTTCAAAGTAACCTACTACTTAATGGGACTGCAAAGCCCGTCGGCGAGGACAATCACTTTTTACCCCAACGGCCCGTCGGGTTCGTCGGTGCTGTTCCAAGCTTGCGACGGGGCGCAGCTGGATTTGCCCAAAGCGGCTTTTTGGACATACAACGGATACAGATTTATGGGCTGGGCGGCCACATCCAACGGCGAAATCCTTACGGGAAACGATTTGAAAATAACCATAAACGGAAACGCCAGCTATTACGCCAAATGGCAAAAAGACAACTACATTCTCATCACTTGGGACAGATATTTCGGCAATACGGGATCGGCGCAATTGATACGGGCGCCGTATTATCAAGAATACAACACCACGCTGAGCTTTCTCAACACTTCCAAGGACAAGGCGGCGGGCATCAACCCCAATTATCAGGACGCGGTAATAAAGAACCCCGACAGCGACGACGGATTTACCTCCGAAAACTGGTATAGGGACAGCGCTTGCCTGAACGCCATAAACCCTTCCACCGACCAGCTTTCCCAAGACGCCAACAAGATATCCAGCGGCATAAGATACCTTAAATGGATTATGAAAAACCCCGTAGTGAATATCACAGGCCACCCCGTAGTGTCTTACGGCGCGGCGGTGCGTCTTGACAATTATGTGTCCATGGCCATGGACATATCGTCGGGCAGCGAACAAGACTTCACCTTTTCCATAGCCTACAACAGAGAAAGCTATTTTTACTTCCAAGACCCTTCCCACGACTATTACCACACCATTTTTGAGGTAAGCGAAACCACCACCCCCAGCGGTTCGCAGATATATTATACGCCCACGGTTACGGCGTATACGATGGTAGGCGGACAAACCTTAACATCTTATACGGTGTCCGTCAGCTCCATAGCTCCCGTCATCACCCCGATTAAGCTGAACGCCGCCATCCACAATTCCTATGTGGACTACAAAGGCTCAAGCTATGACCTTGAAGAACTAATCGACATTTCGGCGGTTGACGACGACCACGCCATCACGCTGAGCGCGGAGTACACCCCCGGGGCGATAACCCACGGAAGCTGGTACGACCCTTCGGATTCCAGAGGATTGGCGTTAGGCGCTCCTTCCACCATTTACGCCCCCCGATACGAAAACTATAACGAAATCACCAGCCCGGGCAGATGGCTGAGCAACAATGTGCGGGACGCGGGGATATATACCATATCCAGCATGATTTTGCTGAAAAACAAAAACATCAACACCACATACAACTACAATTACGAATGGGCGGAAACCACCCACAGCAACAAGCAGATATTGACCGCGGACAACATAAAGCTTACCATACAGCCCCTTTACATGGACACCGTGCTTTGGTACGCGCTTAAAGAGTATGGCAACGCCGACAAAGCCGTTACCACGGTGGAGTATTTGCCGCAGTCTGAAGGGCATGTGTTTGAGAATTCGGCGCAGGCGAGAGCGGAAGCCGAAAGCTACCACCGATTGACTTTATACAACATGCTTTCGGTGGACTACAATTCCTTTGCCATTGATTTTATCCAAGCAATCACACGCCAAACGGGGGAAGATGTGGGCAAATACGCCCAGTATTTTGATTTGGACGAAATCAATTCGGCGGTGCGCAACAATTACAATATCGGCGTGCAAGGCTTTGAGTACGACCGAGATCAAATGTTTTTCGAAGCCGACGACGTAACCTCAAACGTATACACATTCAACGACTTGTTTGAGATAAGGCGGGCGCATTTGACCTTTACATGGACGCCCGAGGGCGAGGGAACGGCGTTCGACGGCGAAGAAAGGGGCTATAAAGTAACCGTAACGGGCCTGAAAAGCTCGGGCGGACTGTCCATATACGCGGACAGCGAGCGCAGCAGATTGATTAAGAGCGTAACGGCGTCGGACAATGAATTTTATGTAACCCAAAAGAACGCGGGCGCGTATCAAGTAACGCTTTACGAAAACAGCAACAACTACGACTTCGCGCCGGGGGCGCTTATACAAAACACTTGGACCATAACCCCCAAATACCTTATCTTTATTTGGAACAACTACGGTTCGGGGACTACCTATAATGGCGGCAATATCGGCAAGGAGCTCACCGTTTCGGGACTGTACGCCACGGACACGGTAAAATTCAGCGTCATTACCAACACAATAGGCGGCATATCCTATTTGCCTTTCGATTACCACGGCATAACGGCGGGCGGCGAAGTAAGCAACGGAACATATGTTTTCTATTCCGTAAACGCTGGAGAATACGGAGTGCTGATTAAGGACATCATAGGCTCTCCCCACACCAGCTATAATTCAAAGAACGGTTATCCGCTGGTGGAAACCGAAGGCTGGTACGGCCAAAGGGAAGCCGTCAACTACGCGGGGGAAACAAGCGCCACCTTAATTATCTCAAAGCGCATTCTCAATGTGTCATGGGAAAACCCCGCCACGGGGGCGGTGGTATCCGACTATCAGGAATACGAATTCAAAAAGGACACCCCCCAAGGGCTTAAAGCCAACATAACCAACATAATAGCCGGCGACACTTTGGAATTCAATGGCTCAATAGGCGTGGACAGCGATATTTATGTCAAGAGCGGAGCGGGGAACAGCTTTTCCATAACCTTGACAAGAATAAACGTAGGCATTTATCCGTGTTCGGTGTCTTTAAGGCCGCATTCCAACTATTCAATGGCCACTTCGTCGCTGACATTCGAGATTTACTTGAACCATGTTACCATTACCCAATGGCAGCTAAAACCGGGCTCATTGACGGGGGCGATAAAATACTTTGACGACGACGCCGAAAACTCCACCGTAATAAGCGTGCCTTATTCGGCAATGACATGGGTAATGACTGTGGCGGCGGCGGTGGACAGCAGAAACAACCCCTTGCAAATAGGCGTGGACATCACATTCTCATATACGGGCAACGCTTATACCGACGCGGGGGAAAGGAGCATAACGGCGATATCGCTGAACGAGAACTATCAAGTCATCAACGCGTCCAATCGCCCGTGGACAATAGAAAAGAAAGTGGTTACCATAAGGGAGTATCCCCCCGTAAACGATTGGATAGACACCATAGCCGACTTCATTTACGACAAGACCGCAAAGGGCAAAAGGATAAACCTTGTTACTGCGGTATACAACGGCTCTCAAAGCTCCACGGATACCGATTGGCATATTTACGCTACGGACGCGTCAGCCTTTGAATTCGAGTATGTGTTCACGCAGGGAAGCGGCGTTTATCAGCGCTCCACGCATTCTTTCACCGCCGTTCAAGCGGGGACATACGCCGTTACCCTTACGGGCATCAACTCAAACAACTATGTTTTGAATGCCGATGGAGCAAATTCGGCGTCATGGACGATAAGCAAAAAACTGCTAATCGTAAAATGGCCGGACACCTCCAATTATGTATACGACGGATTAGAGAAAGAAATGAGCGCCTCCATTTCGGGATATATACAAGGCGACACCGTAACGCCGATATATTCGGGAGTAAGAAAGGCGAAAAACGTGGGGGCGTACAACTGCAGCGTTACCGACATTACGGGAGAGGGGAGCGAAAACTATATTTTGCCGCCCAACAGCTTTAATTGGAGCATAACGCCCAAAGAGCTGTACGCCAACTTTACGGACGCGAGCGCGGTATACGACGGTTCGCCGCACGGCATAGAGCTTACCATAAGCGGCATGGTGGCGGGCGAAGAGCTTAAGCTTAATGTTTTGCATTCGGTAAGGGAAGTGGGCACAACCAATCCTATAACCGATTCGGGCTTTTACCCCGCCGATTCCACCCTTGTTCTGCCGTCGGGGGCGAGCGTAAGGACGCAGGCGTTTACGGGCTATAAAGCGGGGGATTATTCGGTTACCGTATCCTTGCACGAAGATATGGCCAACTACACATTGAGCGGAGCGCTGACCAGAGCTTGGACAATTTCCAAAGCCACCATTTCGGTGGTGTTCACGGGCAGCGGAAAGTCAACCTACGACGGACTGCCGCACGGCGTTACCGCCACGGTGTCGGGGATTGTGGGCGTGGAAACGGTAAAATTCGATATCATACAAAACACATATACCTTCAGCGGGTTCACCTCAAACATAAACGTGGGCAACGGCGAATACTTATTCACCCGCACAAATTACGGAACTTCCACCATATCGATAGCGTCCCAGCTTTTGGACATGGGATACGCGGGAACTTACGGAGCGGTAACCAACTATGCGGTAAGCGTGTCGGGGGGCACAAGCTACACCATTGACCAAAGACAGGTAGGCGTATTGTGGATAAAAGACGATTTGGACACATGGGATGATTTCAGCACGGTATACAACGGCCTGCAAAGAAGCGTTACCGCTTTGCCCACAAACGTGGTGGCAGGGGACGAAGTAACCTTTTCATATTCCAACTATTCGGGCAAAAACGCGGGCAATTACACCACCATAATCAACGGTTTCAATTCCAACCCCGACAACAATTATTCCTTGCCCGAATCTTCCATGCGCAATAAGCAGTGGACAATAGAAAGACGGCCGCTGGGAACTTCATGGCAAAGCGGCGGCTGGGGAGTATACGACGGAACGGCAAAGAGCTTGGTTTTGCTTACGGTAACCAACGCCGTGGCGGGCGAAGACATAGCCTTGTCCATTGCGGCGGCGGCGTATTACCACGCGACGGGCGAATCCATGAGCGGAACGGGGTTTGCCCCCGCTTCGGGCTCTATAATAGTCAAAACCGCGGACGGGGCGGGAGAGATAAGCCAAGCTTTTTCCGCCGTGAAAGCGGGGCGTTACGATATTTCGATAGCCTTGAACTCAATGAACAATTATGTTTTGGCGGGCCAGGCCGAAGCAAAGGACAGGATTATAGAAAGGGCGAAGATTTACGCGGATTTCACCACAACCGAAGAAGGAACGTATCTTGCCGACCAAGGGGAGGCGGTGGAATACGAGTACGGCCAATACGACGGCGCGGCGCACGGCATAAGGGCGCGCATAACGGGGATTAAGAACGGCGAGAGGATAACCTTTACGCTGAGCGATAATTTTGAATTGAAAGGGATAATTTCCCAAGTTACCCAGATAGCCGACAATTCCGAATATGTGTTCGCTTCGGCGGGCAGCGGGCGGTATCAATTGCTTTTGTCCGCCGTCTACAACGCTTCGGGAAGCGTTTACGCCGACAAAGGCAATTATTTGTTTGACCAAAGCAGCGCGCGCTATTATGCCGCCCAGGACCAGCTTGTGAACATAGGAAGCTTGACAAAGCCCGTAGCGTGCGTAATATACCCCCGCCAACTTACCGTAAGCTGGTCGGAGGGGATATTTACCTACAACGCCTCAAGACAGGGCATAACCTTGACGGTAAACAACGCGGTGGCGGGCGACATCATAACCATTACGGCGCAGGTCAACGCTTATACGGACAGCTCCATGACCCAGCCTTTATGGGATTCGGGGCTTGCCCCCGAAGGGCAGGCCACAATCGACCTGTACGGCGGGGGAACGACAAGGACGCAGGATTTCACCGCCATAAAAGCGGGATATTACACGGTTACGGACATAGCGCTTGACGCGGGCATGCAAAACTATTCGGCGGAAATAAGCGGCAGCGCGTGGACGATATCCAAAAGGGGGATAGTTTTGACATGGTCGGGGAGCGGCATGTCGCCGTATGACGGCGCCGCCCACGGAGTAAGCGTAAGCGTAACGGGCATACAAGGAGCGGAAAGCGTTTTGTTCAACGCGCAAACCAATTACGCCGTCAACGGTTTCTCCTCCCCCGTTACCAACGGCAATTACCATTTCACGTCAAGAGACGCGGGGGAATACGCCGTTACGGCGGTAAGCATGGAAAGCGTAACGGGGTACGACTTCAGCTCCACGCATAACTACACATTGACGGACAATATCGGGGCGGACGGGGAGAATACCCAATACGCCATTACGCGAAGAACGCTCAATCTGAATTGGACCACAAACACCTTTGTATATTCGGGATTGCCTCAAGGCCAGACGCTTACGGTAAGCAACGCCGTCAGCGGAGACACCATTTATATGTTCGCCGAATATACCGCCAAGGTTATAGGCAGCGGGGAAGATTTGGCGGACAGCGGCATTTCTCCCACGGGGGATATAACGCTGCCGTCGGGTTCGTCATCAAGGAACAGAAGCTTTACAGCGTACAAGGCGGGCGTTTACACAATAACCGTATCGCTTAAAGACATGCCCAATTACGCGCTGAGCGGACAAAGCATGGGAGAATGGACTATCGAAAGGGCGGTAATAAGCGTGGTTTGGTCGGGCGGGGGAAGCTCGCAGTATAACGGCGGCCCTCAAGGCTTGACGGCCACGGTATCGGGCATAAAGAATAACGAAAGGGTAATATTCGACTTAACAAGCGGGTTTGAAAACAGCGGCATAATATCGGGGATAACCGAAGTGTCCAACGGCTCATACTCCTTTACTTCGGTGAACGCGTCGGCTTCGGCTTATACCGTAGCCATAAATTCCATAACCGAAGTAACCAACGGCAACGAATACAGTTCGGTGGACAATTATATGCTGTCGGTAAGCGGCGTAAACAGCTATACCATAACAAAAAGGCAATTGACGGTAACATGGTCGGCGGCGAGCGGGCTTGTGTACGACAAGACCGAAAAGGGCATAACCGTTACCATAGGCAATATTTACACAAACGACATAATAACTTTCAATATTTTCAACAGCGGCGTTTCCCCTCAAGGAACGATAACCTCAAGCGGGGAGTCCACCACATTGACTTGCGAATTCACGGCGGTGAACGCTGGCAATTATACGGCGTCCATAGTGTCATTGACGGCGGACAATTACGGCTCAACCAACTATTCTTTGCCCTCAAACAACGGTGCGTGGTCAATAGCGCCCAAGACCATAGGCTTGTCTTGGTCTGACGATACCGACCCCGTAACATACAACTTCAGCTTCATATACGACGGCAGCGAGCACGGCGTAAGGGTGGAGCCCACGGGCGTTATTGAGGGCGACACGGTAACTTTGCAGGTGATAAACAACCGCAAAGTGGATGTGGGCAACTACACCGCCACGGTTGTGGCCATAATCGAAGGGAGCGCCAATTACGCCTTGCCGGCGAACAGGAGCAGGCAATGGAACATCACGCCCAGGCAGATTACGGCGTCTTGGAGCATTGAGGACATGAGCTACGACGGCGGCCGCAAGGGCGTGGAGCTGACCTTAAGCGGAGCGGTGGAGGGGGACACCGTGGCTTTGGTGCCGCAGATTACGGCTTATTTGATAAACACATCCACCTTGCTGACCAACAGCGGACAATACCCCGACAGCGGCATAGCCATAGCTTTGACATCTACGGGCGGCCCGCTGACATGCGAGCTGGGCGGCGTCAAGGCGGGGGATTATGTATGCTCCATATCCTTAAGCAAGAATTACGCCGATTACCCCGATAACGAAAATTACGAATTGGCGGGGGAAACTCAAACCTCTTGGAGAATAGACAGGGCGGTAATAACCTTGAGCTGGAGCGCGTACGGAGAAGACGGCGTTATTTATGACGGAACGGCATACGGAGTGGACGTGGAAATAACGGGCATAGTGAACGCCGAAAGGATAACCTTGATAATCGGGAACAATTCCTATCAAAGCTACGACATTATTTCGGGCGCAACGCTTATAGACAACGGAACTTACGGCTTTAGGAGCGTAAACGCGGGCAGCTACTTGGTAAGCGACATAACTATAGGTTCGGCGGCGGCGACGGCGGCAAGCAACCCCGACACCTTGAATTGCGTATCGTCGGCCAACTATGATTTCAGCCAGCAAGGCAGCAGTTTGTTTACCATAAACAAAAGGACGCTTGCCGTGCAAAGCTGGGATTATGTATCGCCGTTTACCTATGACGGCGCGTCCAAAAGGGTAAGGGCGGCGCCGGGCAATGTGGTGGAGGGCGACAGCGTGGCGTTTACTTACCTTGAAGACGAGCAGTACCGAAGCTTAGCCATAAACGCGGGCAGCTATACGGCGAAAATTAACGGCTGCTTGCCGTCCACAAACTATGTGATACCGCAAACGGATTTGGAACTGGAATGGCAGATTTTGCCCAGACAGCTGACGGTGTCTTGGACAAGCGCCTCCAATTTAATCTATAACGCCAACGAGCAAGGCATAACGGTTACCATAGGCAACATAGTGCTTACCGATGTCATTGTCTTCAACATTTATACAGACGGCATTTCGCCTTCTTCGCCCACGATATCGTCAACGGGGTCTTCCACTTCCTTTACCGCCGCTTTCAGAGCCGTCAACGCGGGAAGCTATACAGGAAAGATAGTTTCCTTGACTTCGCAAAACAACGGAGACATAAACTACACAATCCCCGAAAACGAAGGGACTTGGACAATCTCCCCCAAAACCGTGGGATTTGTTTGGGATTACAGCGGAGAGCCCTTCCAATACTACGGGGGAAGCTGGACGGTTACCGCCGCCCCCACGGGGCTGGTGGATTCGGCCCAGCTCATACTCTCCTACGAACTTGATTTGGAAAACAACATCACCCGAACGGCGATAAACGCGGGCGTATATACCGCTATAGTAAGCGCCTTGTCGGGAGAGGGAAGCTCAAACTACGCCCTTCCTCTCCTCAGCCAAAGAAGCTTGGAATGGACGATAAGTCGAAGACATGTGGCCATAAGCTGGAACGAGCCGGAATTGGTTTACAACGGGCAAGGGCAGGGGAATACCGTAACCTTATCCAATATAATCGAAGAGGACGAGCTTAAATTTATTTACCAAATAAGCGGCGCCACGGCGGCGGGCGTCCCCTATTATTTGGAAGACGCCAGCTTTGTTACGGACGGGGAAGCGGTTTTCGTTTACAACTTTATGGACACCGTCAACGCGGGAAGCTATACCGTGGCGCTTTTGGGCATAGACGATTCCTATGGACAATCCCGCAACTATTACCTTATGGCGGAAAACACCTCCAAAAACTATTTAATCAGCCAAAGGGTGGTGGAATTGGTATGGAACAAGGACGAGCTGGACGTTTGGGAAGGATTCAATACCGTATACAACGGCTTGCAGCGTTGGGTAACGCCGTCAATTAACAACATAGTGGAGGGCGACAGCGTAAACTTGACTTATTCGGGACACACGGGCATAAACGCCAACCAATATACGGTTACGGTGTCTTCGGTAAGCAACAAGAACTACCGCCTGCCCGCCACAGTTTCCCAAGACTGGCATATCCTAAAAAGGATATTGACCATAGATTGGTACTATAAAGGCCAGCCTCTGGAAGAAGCGGTCATAACTTATGACGGAGCCACCCATACCGTTTACGCCGAAACGGGCAACAACGCGGAAGGGGAAACGGCGACCTTAATTTACGCCAACCACCAAAAAAGGAACGCAGGCCTTTATACGGCAACGGCCACGCTTTCGGCGGAAGACGCCGTCAATTACGCCTTTGACCAAGCGGGCGGGCACACGGCGCAAACGGAATGGCGCATTTATCAAAGGAAGATTACCGCCCAAGACGTGGATTGGGGACAAACTTCGTTTGAGTACGACAACACGCTTAAGACCGTTACCGCGTCCATAACCAACATGGTGGCGGGCGACCAAATCGAAATAGTATATGTCAACGAAGAGAACATAACCAACCAAGCCGTCAACAAAGGCTCATATCTGGCGCAAATCGACTATATCATAAACGACAACTACTACCTTGATGGAACGATAAGCGCGCAATGGCACATCACGCCCAAATTGCTCACGGTAAGCTGGACCACAGGCAGCTATACCTACAACGCCTCTTTGCGGGGCATAACGCTGACCATATCGGGGATAATCCCCGACGACAGCATAATCGTAAATGTAACCACCACGGGCATATACCCGTCTTGGGGAGAAAGCCAGCTTGTTTATGACGGCGGCAACGGGGAGCTTAAACAGACCTTCGGAGCGGTGGCGGTGGGAAGCTATACCGCCGAGGCAATAAGTTTGGACGCCTACAACAACGGCAGCGAAAACTACGCCTTGCCCGCCAACGAAGGAAGCTGGACCATAAACAAAGCCGTCATCAGCATAGTGTGGTCTCAAAAAGCCTCTAACAGCGGCGTATACGACGGATTCAGCCAAGGGGTGGAAGCGGCGATAACGGGCATAGTGCCCAATGAAACGGTGGCGTTTATCTTCCCCGCCGCCTCAAACACTTACGAATACACCGACATATCGATGACGGCGGCGGTCAACGGCGTATACGATTTCACTTCCATAAACAGCGGCAACTACGCCGCCAACATATCGGGCATTGACTATGTGTGGGCGGCGGAGGGGCACCAATACCCCGATTACGTTTCCAAAAACAATTACAGCCTGAATGTGTCGGGAGTAAGCTCATACAATATTTCCCGCCGTTTGATAAGCCTTGAATGGAGCTATTACGAAGAAAACGGCGCTCCCCTTTCCGACTACTGGATATACGACGGCAAAGAGCACGGGCTTACGCTCACCATAGCCAATGTGCTGAAAAAAGACGCCCAAGACATTGATTTCAACTTCATCAACGACGGAACGAACGAGCCCGTAAAGGTTTTGGGGGAAGTTTATGAATCGTCGGGAACGGAGCTCAGATACATATCCTATGATTTTGTGGCCGTCAATTACAAAGCGGCGCCGTATGTGGCGCAGGTCAACGGCATATCCGCCGCCTTGTCGGGCAATTACCGGCTGCCTTCATTGGGGTTGTCAAGCCAATGGAGAATAACCAAAAGACAATTGTCAATAAGCTGGACTTATGACCAAACCAACGGGGCGCCCGAGGACGGACAATGGACATACGACAAAAAGCCCCACGGCGTTTTGCTTACCATAGACAACATAATAACGGGGGACACCCCCACCTTTACCGTATACACCACGGGCGCTTCCCCGGCGTACGGCGTCAGCCACTTTGAAGCGGTTTCACAAGAAGGAGGCGTATATTCGGCGGACATGCTGTTCACCGCCGTAAACGCAAATTCAAACGCTTATATCGCCGAACTGCGCTCATGCGACGACGGCAATTATTCTCTGCCGGCGTCGGGGCTGAGCCACAGCTGGAAAATCAATCCCAAAACAGTGGGCATAAGCTGGACATTGAACGGCAGCGGGGTACTGCAAACGGTATATAACGGACAAATCCAAACGGTAACGGCGGCGGCGACGGGATTGATAGAAGGGGATACCGCAAACCTTGTTTTGAGCGGCGAAAAGGCCAAGGACGCTGGCGATTACACCGCCCAAGTTTTGTCCATAAGCAACAGCAACTACGCCTTGCCCGACGAGCTGACCGCCGATTGGAGCATTGCCCCAAGGGATATAACGGCGGCAATAAACAACGCCCAAGCGGAATACAAGGCGGCGGCGATAACCGTGGAAGACTTGGAGCTTGTGTTTGAAAACAAAGCGCCTTCGGACACCATAAGCTTCATTACCGATTTGGCGGCGGTCAACGCCGTAAATGTGGGAGAATACGCCTTTACGGTATCGCTGGACAACGAACCCAACTACAATTTATTGAACGACGGCGAAGAAATCGAATTTGAGATAATACCCTTTACGATTACTTTCCACAGCTTGGAATGGTCTTATTACAGATTAGGGTACAACACCTTTTCGGGCAATTTTGACAATTCGGAAATCTATGTGGGGGAAATAGAATGGGAACCCAACATTACCTTCACATCCACAGCTTCCAGAGTATACCACCATATATTCAGAGCGGAGGTGAGTGGAGCGCCCGAAACGCTCGCTTTCACCTACAGATATTTTGGCCTTTGCACTTGCGGGCACTACCACGACGAAGGCTCTTCGGATATATATACCTTCGACCCCGACCACCAATGGCTGCTTGACCAAAATAATCAATTCAGGACCATAGGCGGCCACCACGCGGGCGCTTATTGGATTGTGCTGGAGATTGACAGCTTGTCGGCAAACCCCGACAACTATGTGTTTGACAATGAAGACGACGGCTACTCCGACCCGTCTTACTTCGCCCAAAACGGAAGCGATATAAGCTTTATTTATCCAAACAGCGACCCCACGGCCACGGCGATTGAATCCTTGCCCCAAGGCAAGATATATGTATTGAAATACACGGTCAAACAGCTGCCGGGCGGCTTCAACCCGATATACGGGGAAAAGGATGTGGATAAAGTCTTTGACGGCGACAACTTCCGAGAAGAGCCGGAAATAATCGGAGAGATATCCCCCGATGACATAACGGTATACATTAACGGCATGCAGTACAGCTACGCCGAATATTTGGGAAACACCGTAACCAAGAACGTGGGGCAGTACTTCATACAATACACAATCATAGGTTCGGGAGGCTCATCCACCACCTGCGACAATTTGGGAGGCGCGGTGGACACTTTGGACTTGACGCTTACCATAGACTACCGCAAGGTCATAGTGGAAAACAGCGCCGCGCCCGAATGGACAAAAACCTACGACGCCACCGCGGTTTACCAAGGCTTTATTGTGCTGGAAAGGGTGGACATTGACGACGACATAAACGAAATCCATATACACACGGGCATTATCGACGAGATAAACACCGTTGTAACGGCGTATTTTGAGTCAGCGTCCAGCGGCGTCAAAGACATAATTTTTGAGATAACGGGCAAGGACGCGTCCAACTACATAATCGAGATTACGGACGACGACGACTCAACGACGCCCAATACGGTAACGGGCGAGATAGTGCGCCAGCTCATTGAAATAACCACGCAAGGGCATTATAAAGTATACGACGGGAATACGCTGTTTGACAGATACACAATCGGCGAGGGCAACATACTGCCTTCGGCGCCGGTAACGGTAACCGCCCACTTCGATTCGGCGCAGGCGGGCGAGGACAAGACAATAACCTTCAGCATCAACGGCCAGCCCGAAATAGTGGCGAATTACACCATGTCCATAGACGGCAGCGAAGAAGACACCTACCAGATAGAAGACGCCATAATCTACAAAAAAGGCATACATATAACATCTTCCATAAACACCAAGGTATATGACGGCACAACGGCGGTTACCTTCACCTTTGACACCACCGACATAATAGAAGGCGACACGGTGGTTATAAAGGCGGAATACGACAATAAGAACGTGGGAACGAACAAGACCATAATTTACAGCTTCCTTGAAGGCGGGGACGAAGCCAATTACAAATTCGGCGAAGACGGCAACGAAGACGAGCCCGACAAAAGCTCCATAACATACGACAACGGCATTATCACGCAAAGGATGTTGCCCATAACATGGACGGACAACAGGAAGCACAATATTTACAACGCCGAAGAACACACCATAACCTTAAGCGTAACGAATATCGTTTACGGCGACACCTTGTCGGGGATAACGGGGCAAGCGGTATATTCCCAGCCTTACGACAACGACGGCGTGCTGTGCTATGACATTACCGTAAGCTATACCAACATTGACGCGGGCTCTTACCGCAACGCCATCGACATATCCGACGGCAACTACGCGCTTTGGGGAGAAGCGTCATACGATTGGAACATAGCCAGACGGCAGGTTACCATAACTTGGATTCCCGACGAGCTTGGGGAATGGGATGACGATTACGCCACCGAATATAACGGCCAAGTAAGGAGCATAAGCTACGCCGTGGGCGGAGTAAGCGGACAAATGGAATCGGGAGTAATCGAAGGAGAAGACTTGGGCATAAGCGCTGCGGGGCTTACCGCGTTCAACGCGGGCGGCTACACTGCCACCGTGAGCATAGGAAACGGCAACTACACCATTTTGGCGGGCCAAGACACAGTGGCGGAATTGGAGCTGAACTGGTCCATAACCAAAGCCGTTATCCAAAACATAACCATAAGCGATGTTACGGTCAACTACAACGGCCATAAGCATTCCATTACGGTAAGCTCCACGGTAAGCCGCTTCGGCGACAACTTGACGGTAACGTATTCCATTACGCCAAGGGAGCTTGCCGACGACGACAACGGGGCGACAAATGTCTATATTTACCAAGGCGAGATTTGGCATTACACTGTAACGGCCAAAATCACCCACCAGAACTATTACGATTACGATGTGCCCAACAGCGCGGACGGAAGTTTATACGAAGCGAAGCTTACCATATTGCCCATTGAAATCAGCAACATTTCCATGAGCGACAAAACTATCGAATACAACGCCCAAACGCAGTACCTGTACCTCAATCAAGCCCAAAGCCCGTTTGACGCCGAGGTGGAAACGCAGATAGAAGGCGACTATGTGGGGGTAACCTATTCCATACAAACCGTAAATGGCGAGCTTATTGGGGGAATAAACAACGGCGCGGCGGCGGCGGGCGCGTACGACATAACAGCCACGGTGGGCGAGGACAGCCACAATTACCTCACGCTTGTAATCAGCCGCCGCTTGACCATAAACAAAGCGGAAATACGCAACGAGCAAGGAACGCCGCTTGTTATGGAGAACGAGCTGCTGCAGGTTGCGTATAACAGAAACCCTCATTCCATATCCGTAAACGCCCAAAGCTACGATAAGACGCAGTATAACCATATCGACAACACGGTAATAATGATTGAATACACGATTAACGGCGAAGACGGCAATGAGGCGGTCAACGCGGGGCACTACACCATAGTGGCAGTCATAAGCGCGGAAACGGACGGACAGCCCTCAAACAATTACGCCATCAAAACGCTTACGGCCACGCTGATAATAGACAAAGCGCAAATGTACAATACCGACAACGGCGACATCTTCTACCTTGTGGGCGACACAATCGATTACGCCGCTGCCGCCCGCTACGCCAACGTCAACACCGTCAACGCAAGCAACATAGGGGCAACGAGAATAAACAGAATAAACGTATACCCCAAAGACTCTCCCGGATACACCCAAGGCTACGACTTGGCGTCGGTAAGCTATACATACATATTTAACGGCTCTTCCGTCAACAGAATCCTTTACGCGGGCGAATACAAGGTGTGGGCAACCATAACCCACGAAAATTACGAAGATTTTCAATTGGAGGAAGTAATTGTAACCGTCAACCCCGTGGATATAGAAAGCGTATATTTGAACCTGCCCGAGCTTATCCACGACGGCGGCGAAAATTACAGGCATTACGACTACACCAACACATATTACTCAATCGGAGTATCCAGGGACGCCCAAACGGTGGTAACCAGCATAGTAACGGTAATCACGCTTTCCATAGGCGGCATCAACACTTCGGATACCGCCACCATAACCTACACATACGATTATTACTTGCCCCATAGCGACTTGCCGTCCATAATCGGGCAAGAGTTCACGGACAGCGCCGCCAAAAACGCGGGCGTTTACTCCATAACGGCCACGATTACGGCAAGCGGAGATGCGGCGGGCAGCTACAACCCCAAGACCTTGACCGCGGATATGATAATAGCCAGGGTATACATAACGGGCATACAAATCGCCAACAGAAACTACACCTACGACGGCTTGACCAAGAGCATATCAGTAAATTCCAACCTTACCCAATTCAACGAAAGCATGTATATAGCGTACGCGGTAACCACGGAATCGGGCGAATACGACGACGTAACGGCGGCTGACAACGTGGGCGTGAGCGCGGTGAACGCCGATTTATACAACATACTTGTATATGTCAACCAAGAAGGCGAACACCACAACATAAACTATTACCCCAAGACCATACCGGCGCAAATGGTGATAAACAAAGCCGAAATGTACGGCCTAAGCTTTTTGGACGCCCAAGCGGTGTACGACGGCGAAAAATATTATTTGGCGCTGCTTACCCCCTCAAACCAGCAAAGCATAAAACGGCAAAAACCCGCGTCCGCCATAACGGTAAGCCCAACGGGCAACCCGTCTTTCTTTGAAAGCGCGGACATAGCCTACGCTTGCGGGGGCGAAGATTTTGAAGGGGCGGTAAACGCGGGCGGCTATGAGATAACGGTTACGGTGCAAAACAGAAATTATGTAACCTTCGAAGCGCAAGCCACTTTGACCATAAACAAAGCCCAAATGTGGGCGATAGCGGACGGGGAAGAGCTGAAAAAGGACTTCTATTTCATTACCGAAGAGCAAAACACGCATATAAGGGTATACGACACCCATTACTGGTTTATCAATGTCAACACCGAGGGAACGACGCAAATCGCCCATCCTTCGTCTGCCGTATATTCGCTGCCCGTAAGGCCGTCAAATATGCCGCTTGAGCAAGGCATGGCTTTGGAAGACTATGCGGACATAACATATTTATGCGGCGGCGAGATTTTCGAGGGAGCAAAAAACGCCGGCGTTTACAACATCACCGCCATACTTCAGGAACAAAACGGCAACTACGAAGACATAATTTTAACGGGCGTTCTGATAATACAAAAAGTGGAGTTTTCGGGGGAAGAAGGGCATCTTGTACAGCTTTACCTTGTCGAGCAGGTTACGCTTGTGTATGACACCATGATTCACTATATCGGCGTTAGCGACACCTATGGCGAGCATGTGGACCAAGCGGTATTGAGCGCGCCCTTGCTTGAAGGAGACGGGCTGGCGGACATCAAGTATTATTACAACACCGACGGCGGCCAGACATACACAACGCCCTTCAACGGGGCGGTAAACGCGGGAGTATATCACATCTACGCGCATACCGACATAGCCGACCAAGAAATAAGCGGCAACTACGAAGTATGGGAAGGCTACGCCGTACTGGAAATCCTAAAACTTGAATTCAAGGACGACGAGGCGCACCTTGGCGAGCTTTACTTGGCGGGAACGACCATACCCTACGACGCGGAAACCCATTACGCGGGGGTAAGCGCCGTAAACGAATGGACGGACAACCACATTACCTCTTTGAACTACCCCCAATTCGGCTTGACCATACCCGTAAATTACGAATACAGCTACAATTCCCAATACATGGGGATATTCTACGGCACGGGGGACGCCGGGGAATACGAGATAACCGCCACCATAGCCGAAAGCAGGAACTATAAAGGATGGACGGCCACCGCCACGGTGGTAATTGAAAAATTGACCTTTACCGAAGAAGAAAGGCATTTGGGACTGCTGTTCATAAAGGACAACACCGTCATTTACGACATGGCGCTCCATTATGCGGGAGTGAACACGGCGGACGAAGTCAACGACCAATTGGTATCCGCGCTTTACAGATGCGACGACAAGCTGATAATCCCCGTTGTCTATAAATACAACACCGACGGGTCGGAACAATACCCCGACGATTTTTACGGGGCGGTCAACGCGGGAGTATACTATATCAAGGCGCAAATAGCCGAAACGGTAAACTATTACGGTTGGAGCGGGGAAGCCGTATTGACCATTGAGCGCTTAAGGTTCAATGATGACGAAGGGCATTTGGGAAGCTTATACATAAAGGATGTGGACACCGTCTACGACACCAACACCTACTATACGGGCGTGTCAAAGACAGACGAATGGCTGAACGCCTTGCCCGCCTTAATCACCTACGAGCTTGCGGGCGGCCAATTGGATATCGAAGTAAGCTATACATACACCTACAGAAAAGAAGAGGGCGACACTCCGCAGAACATGGGCGAATTCACGGGGGCGAGGAACGCGGGCATATACGCGGTAACGGCGGCGCTGAAATCGGACGCCGAAGGCAACTACGAAGACTGGAGCGGCCAAGCGTCCATAATCATACGCAAGGCAAGGTTCGGGCAAGGCTCTTTGGCGGCGCTTTACTTCAACGGCAAAACCGTCAAATACGATATGCTCACCCATTACGCTTACGCAAGCTACGTGGACGCGTACAGCGACATACCTTTATTGAGCGTGGACTTGCTGGGCGGCGACGGCGTGGCGGCGATAAGGTACTATTACAATACGGACGGAAGCGAAGAATATATGCAAGAGTTTAACGGGGCGGTCAATTCGGGAGTTTATTATCTGAAAGCCTTTGTGGACTTGAACGGAAACGACAATTACGAGAAATGGGAACAAACCGTCGTCCTTACCATTAATCCTTTGGCGTATGTAAAAGGCGAATTGGGCGAACTCAGAATAAACGACGGGGAAGTTGTGTACAACACGCTTACGCATTATACGGGCGTTACCGAAGAAGCCGATTGGCTGGACGAGAACATAACGCAAATAACCCTTATTTTAAGCGGCGGCGCGCTTACCATTCCCATAACCTATAAATACACCATGACTCAAGGCGGGGAGTATTCCTTGGCATTCAACGGAGCGGCGGACGCGGGCGTCTACTATATCAAAGCCGAAATAGCCCAAGACGTCAACGGCAATTACGGCTACTGGAGCGACACCGCCACGCTTACCATACACAAACTGCTTTGGAACGGAGAAGACAGCAACCTGGACATATTGTATTTCATAGGCAACGAAAACAACCCCATAGTTTTTGACGGATACAGGCATTATGTGGGAGTAAACAAAGAAGAAAGCTACCGAAACGAGCAGGTGGGGGCGCTTTACTATCTGGTAAACGAATACGGCGTGCAGGAAGCCGACGAACTAAGCGCCAATCTGATAATCCCCATAACCTACAAATACTATGTGGGCGAAACGGGGAGCGGCGGCTACGCCCACCAATTTGAGTACGCGCTCAACGCGGGCGTATACAACATAAGAGCGGAAATTGCCCAAGACCCCATGGGCAATTACGAAGGCTGGAGCGCGGAAACCGTGTTCATTATTCAAAAACTTGAATGGTCGGAAATCTCTCCGCTGGGGGCGCTGTACCTGAACGGAACGGAAATAACCTACGACAACCAAAGGCACTACGCGGGAGTAAGCCATATAGACGGCGTTTGGGTGGACGGCTTGATTGAAAGCCTTGAATACACAATAGGGGATACGGTATTGGTAATCCCCATAACCTACGCTTATTACATGGGCGAAAGCGGCGGCTCTTACGACTTGATATTCGAATACGCTTTGGATTCGGGAGTATACAACATAAAAGCGAGCATTGAAGAAGGCGACAACTACCCGAGCTGGGCGGACACATGCGTTTTGAAAATCAATAAATTGAAATGGGACGGAACGCAGGGCAACCTGAACAAGCTCTATTTTGACGATGTAACAATAGATTACGACATGCTCACGCATTATATCGGCATAAGCTTGACCGAAGAATGGAACGACAGCTTGCTTTATGCGCTCAATTACAACATTGACGAAAACGGCGTTGTGTATACGGGCCAAGCCGAAGGCAATTTGGCGGTGGAGATAAGATATCATTACAGCGAAGAGCCCGAAGGGCCGTTTGACAACATATTCACGGGCAGAACAAACGCGGGGGCGGTCTACATAAGGGCAAGCATAGAAGAGAGCGTAAATTACGAAGGCTTTGAGAAAGTGGCGGTTTTGACCATTAACAAGCTAACCTTCACTTGGGGCAGTCTGGGCGAGATTTACTTCCCGTCGACAAGCTTGATTTACGACATGCGCGCGCACTATCTCAGCGTCAACCCCGCCGAAAACGTATGGACGGACTCTCCGCTTGACCAGCTGTCTTACGAGCTTGCGGGCGGAACATTGTATATACCCGTCAATTACCATTATTACGAGGGAACGAGCGGGGAATATGAAGAGGAATTTGAAAGCGCGGTCAACGCGGGGATTTACAATGTAAGGGCGACGATAGAGCACGCCCCCAATTACGAGGGCTTGACCATGTACGCCACCTTGACCATACAGCAGCTTTTGTTTGAAGATATGGAAGGCCATTTGGGCCAGCTCTACTTCAGAGGCCCTTGGACGGCGCTTGTGTACGACAGCAGAACGCACTACATAGCGGTGTCCAAGGTTGACGAGTGGACAGACGAAAACATAACCGAACTTACCTACATTTTGAGCGGCGGCGTTTTGAGCATTCCCGTTATTTACGAAGTAAGCGTAAACGGCGGGGAATATGAGGCGTTCAACGGAGCCAAAAACGCGGCCGTATACCAAATAAGGGCGACAATCGAGGAGCAAGCGGACGGGAATTACCAAGGCCAGATTTTCTCAGCCGCCATGATTATAGAGCCCTACCGCACCCAAGTGGTATGGGATATGCCTTACGGCAACCACGAATTTGTATACAACGGCGGCGACCGTTCGGACGCCATTTCGGCGACAATCAGCCTTACGCCGCTTGAAGGCGTGCTGACACTGCCCATTTATTACTATTCCTTAAGCGACATTACGGGCTCTTACAGCGTTTACGGCCAAGACAACTACTTGCGCGCCAGCCCCGAGGGCATATATGTGGACGATGTGCTGGTGGACGATTTGACGCTGATAACCCCCAAGGCCTTCTTCTATGCGGGCGAATATTTGATAGTGGGCATGTTTGACGACCCCAACTACATTTTGGACAACTCCCACACATTGGCGCAGGAGCTTACCATGAACAAAGCCGAAATCGAGCTGTATTTGGTAGGCTACACCATAACCTATGACGGGTTTACGCATTATGTGAGCGCCGCCTACACCCAAACGGCGAACGACAGCCCGCCCTCTCTCCAAGTCAACCTTTTGGGCGAAGACACAGCGGACATATCCTACTACTACAACACCGACGGCGGCGGCGACTATACGCAGGCGTTCAACGGCCAAAAGGACGCCGGCATTTACTATATCAAAGCCATAATAGACGACCCCGACCCCATTATAGTCAACAACTATGAATTGTGGGTAAGGTACGCCACCTTGACCATAGACATAAGGACAATTACGGTAACTTCCACTTCGGCGGCAGCGGACTGGACAAAGGTTTACGATTCAACCGACGATTATTACGACTACATCTTGACGGGCATATGCGCAAGCGACATAACCAAGCTTTCCCATTACGCCAAATACAACAACAAGAACGCCGAAAGCGGAAAGACCATAAGCTTTTACCTTACAGACAACAACCCTCTGGACAAGGTCGCGCATAACTACTTGATAAACGACATCACAGACGGCGTAATATTGAAGAAAGAACTGCGGCTTTACGAAGAAATCATATGGAGCAAAGTATACGACGGCGTGATTTATGTATACCCCAAAATAGGCGAAACGGTAATATACGATTTGACGTTATGTTTGCAAGACGGATACGATATATTCATAGGCGATTCGGTGTTCATTTCGGCGTCTTACGACAGCAAAAACGTCAACGAAGTAACCAAAGTGGACTTCACGCTGTCGGGGGCGGACGCCGGCAACTACCGCCTTGACCCCATTGTGCGGGAAGGGCTTATATCCCCCTTGCATACCGACGTGATATGGATAAACACCCAGCTTATCTATAACGGCTACCAAAGGAAATCGGGGGAGGGATACACCTACACATACGCGTATATGGAGCTTGCGGGCGACGACATAGTGGACGAACGCTTGTCCGACAACGGCGTATTGATGTTCAACCTTGACTTCTACAATTACATAAACCACGGATTGTCCGATTACATTGACGCGGGCGAGTATTACGCCGTAATAAACGACGACAGATTGAACTGCGGCGAAGAAATTTGCGACATAGACGGCAATTACATCATAAGCGCCCAAAGCATGAGGCATGACTGCTATATCGAAAAACTTGAAACGGCGGTCAATTGGATAGCCATAGGCTGGGGGCAGGATGACTTAATCTACAACGGACAGGAATTTTCGCTTACGGTAAGGATAAGGGTGGTGGGCAAGGACTTGATATACGCCGACCATACGGGATATATTTACCTGAGCATAATACCCGAAGGCGTCAACGACGAAGAATACAACGGCTTGACGCTGGTAAGGAACGGAACGAGGGTATACTCCTTCAAGGACGCGGGCAACTATACCATATACGCCACCTTGCGGGCGGACATAGCGTACAACTACATACTTTTGGACAGCGTCAAAAGCAATGTCATGATTTTGAAAGCGGACATAGACGATTACTTCCGATTTGACGGAAGCATGGAATTCGAGTACTACCAAGGGATTTTCAGATACTTCTATGTGGTTCCTTACGGCTGGGAAACGGGCTTCGGGTACAGCGACAACAACGAAATTTACGGCAACGAACTGCGGCTTACCTATGAATACGACGATTTGCCCGTACAGGTGCAGTACAGCGGGGGAGAATATGGAAGGCACGAAGCGGATTTGGAATACGCCGTGGGCGAAAACGGAGTGAGGAACGCGGGCGTGTTCACCATAAACGCCTATGTGGCGGAACAAAAGAACTATATGGGATGGTCGGGGAGCATAACGGTAACCGTACGCAAAGGCGCGATAGACAATATAGACATAGCCGACAGGATTGAGCGCCCCGACGGCATGCCTTTGGTATACAACAGCGGCAATTATTTCATATATTGCGCGTCAAAACTTCCGCACGAGCCCAGCGGACAGCGCTACAACACCGCCGCCGTCATACTGCATTACCCCGATTCCAGAACGGCGAACATAACCTACCGCATCCAAGAGCTTGAAGTGGAGGGCGAGCTTATACTCAACCCCGACAACAGCGTGGACGGACAGCCGCTCATGGTTGAGGGGCAGTATGTCATTAAAGAAGGGGGCGTGGACTTGGAGGCGGCGGGCTACGACCAGGTGGGATATTATTTGATAACGGCAAGCATTACGGGAGAAACCAACTATAACGATTGGAGCATGACGGCGCTTTTAAGGATAGTCAAATACAACGCCGACGTAATTTGGCAAGGCTTGGACGAAGGCATATACGCCGACTTGGATTCTGTGGAATTCGTATTCGCGGGATGGAATCAGCGGGACAGACTGAGGGCGTACATAAACACATTGGGTTCGGACGGAATAGGGAGCAGAGCCATTTTCGAGGTATTGACTGCCCCCGCCGAAGAATACAGAGCCGGGTACTATTTCAACAACGGCCAAGACAATGAGTTCAGGCTGGCGGGCAAATACGACTTGACAGCCTCCCTTGCCGAAGATTATTTCAACTATGACAGAATAATGCGCAATTACAATATCCGCAACGCCCAAAAACAAAAGACCATAGAAAAGTATGAGCTCACCATAAAGTGGTACATCAACGGATTCGCCCATGAATACGATTCCTCAAATCCCCCCATATACGACGGCATAGAGCATTCCGTTTACGCGCAAGGATTGGGCATAGAATACGCCTATGACTATCAGAACGGGGAATTGCTGTATACCACGGTATTGGTGCCCATACTCACCGACGAATACGACGAATACGGCATAAGGCAGTGGAACGCCTTATACGCGGGGGATTATATCGCCAACGCCTTGGAGGTATCCCCCGACGCCGTGCACAGGAACCCCACATATTACTTTGAAGACGGCAGCTATGTAACCTACGGCTCTTGCCACTACTCATACAACTACAAAATGCCCGAGACGGGCACCACGCTTGTTTGGAAAATAGAAAAGCGCACCCTTTACGTGGACCTTGACGACGAAAGCATAGAGCTTATGAAATATTACGACGGCAGCAGCAGATTTGACATCTACATGGAAGGAAGCAACTTCGAGTTTATCGATTCGGGGCAAACAATTTCCCGAAACGGCAAAACGGTAAGGCTGTACGACCAAATAGCAAGCTACATGGTAATGGGCATAGAAGGCTATAACGTGTTCAGCTACCGCATTTACGGCATTGTGGAAACGGATACCTATATCCAGCATATTTGCGACAACTGCGGATGGATATATTACGAAAGCAACCTCAACAGCTACACCATAGACGACGACAGCCCCGAAGGCTTCAGCGTGATAATTTACGACATAGGCACAAGGTGGGAGGACGTCAGCGAGGACTTCCAATGCCCGCGCTGTAAGGAAGTGGCGGCAGGCAAGGCGGACAACTTGATAGAAGACTTGTACAACATGGTATTTTTCTCCAAGACAACCATAAGCGTCATTCCTTTTGTGGGATTGGCCGACTTCACGGACACCTTGATAGGGCTTTGCCAATCTTCGCCGTCATACAGCTTTGTGGATATATTGGCGGCCTACAATTCTTACAATAGGCTGGACGATTCGGTCAAGCCGCTTCTCGACTATGAGCTGTGGCAGGTGGAACAGCTTATGGCGCAAAGGCTGGACCAAATGATAAGCGCTTTGCCCGCCAACCCCGACTTCACAAACTACGGCGAGGTCTACGCCTTGCTCAACCTTTACCAAACGGCAGGAACCGGCGTGCAGTCCCGCATGAACAACTACGCGCTTTTAACCGACAAGCAAGCTATGGTGGACGCCAGTTTTGAAACGGAAGACGGATATATCTACGACAACGTAACCGTTATTCTGCACTTGTTTGACAGCTTGCCCGAATCGGTAACGCTGGACCACATTTATCAGCTTATCAGCGTAAGACACCTTTACGAGCTTTTGAGCGAGCCCCACAAATTCGCCGTGCAGACCGAATACCAAAGCCTGCTGCAAGCCGAAAACGCCTTGTTCGGATTGATTGACGGCATAATAGCCGGCATCGAAACGGCGGACACCGTAAACGACTATATGTTCAGATACAACGCCTTGGATTTGGCAAGGCTGGAATATCTGTGCCAAATTTTGGAAACGGTTTACAGCTGTCAAGAAAACTTGAACAATTATAACATGTACATGGGCATATTGAGCGAGCACAATATGCGCTATATCGCCCTTGACGCCAAAGCCGACGAAATATCGGCGATAGCGGCAAGGCTTGCCTACGACCTGTTGCCCGAACCGTCAAAGGTATTGATAAGCAACTTAAGATATCTCGAAAGGCTGGAAGCGCGGATTACCGCGGACATAATGACGGAAGCTCTTTCAAGAGCGGGCGCTGGCGGCGATGAGGCGCTGCTTGACGCCATAGCGGATTTGTACCGCGCCTACAACGCCTATCAAAGAATGTCGGATACCGTTCAAAGCATGATAGCCGACATTGACTCCTCTTTGGCAAATGAGATAGCCATACGCTACCAAGCCGCCTTGACGGCCGCCCAAGCGGTAACGGCAATGCAGATGATAAACAGAATCCAAGCCATCGTTTACGAAGGCGTGTCCGAGCATAAGGATGTCATAAACTGCAGATTGATTTACGACCAATTGCCAGAAAACGTGAAATATAACGTTACCAACCTGTTCAGGCTTACGGGATTTGAAGAAGCGCTGATATCGGCCATAAGCTCCGAATACATAAACAGAATAGGCTCATATGTAACAATCGACAACGCCATAGACTTCGGGCGGGCCTTCTATTGGTACTACAAGCAAGCCCCCGAGGTGCAGGCAAGCCTGTATTCGGGATTGGCGGCAAAGGTAGCCGATTTTGAGAATTTGTTCACCTTTAACTACGAGCAGAACATACTTGAAGACGAAGTCAAGCTGCAAGAAGCCTTGATGACTTATTTGGCTTTGCCCAGGAGCGCCAGAGCGCTGCTTGCGCTGTCGGATATACTGAAAGACATAGGCGTAAAATTCGCCATGCTGCAAATAAGCTATATCGGCGAAGACATAACCTTAAATTCGGCGGCGGCGGTAATGTACGCTCTTAACGCCTACGACAACCTTTCCCCCGCCGAACGGTTGTCGGTAAGCAACTACGCCAAACTGCAAGACGCCCAAGCTCAGCTCAATATCTTGCTGTCGGCGGCTACGGCGGCGGACGCCATAAGCCTTATAAACCAATTGCCCGATACCGTTACCATGGAGCATATATTTGAAATAACCTCAGCAAGGATAGTTTTTGCAGCCTTGAGCGAGGAAATGAAAGGGTCGGTAACCAACATATTCAAACTTGAAGCCGCCGAAAACGCCCTTGTCAACATAATAAGCGGCATTATAGACACATTCAGGTTCACCCTTGACATTACCACGGCGCACAGAAGCGCCATAGCAAGGGCGAGAGTGTATTACAACCATTTGCACCCGGCGGTAAAGGCGCTTATAGACGAGCAAAGCATAACGGCCGCCGAAAGCTTGCTTGCCCAATACATTTATGACGACGCCATATCCACAAAATCCGACTTCAGAGCGATAGGAGCGCCCATAAGGCTGAATCCCGACGTCATCTTGATAAAGGACGACTTGGACAACACCGTCAGCAACGTTTCGGCCACCAACGCCGACATAACGTGGGCGCACTTTGACAGCTCAAACTACGCCTTGGCGGCGGGCTCTACGGGAACGGGGGGCGCCACAAACGTCAAAGCGTCCATTCTTCCTCAGCCGCTTACCATAGAATTCGGAACGGCGAACGAAGGCAAGATTTACGACGGCAAGACGCTGTATGAAATCTTCGGCGAAGACAACAAGGTATACACTTCCGCCGACGTTTACGACGGCCTTGATTTAACAAACAGAGGATGGGAAGGGATATTCAGCAGAGTTTTGCGCACCAAGGACATTTGGGGAGGCGACATATTCGAAAGCATAACAAGCTTATATAAAGGCAACTATTTCGTGGGGATATTCAGCATAGCGGGATACGATTACGAAGGCAAATACACCATAGGCATAACGGACGCTTCGGTGGGGAACGAAGAGCTGGGCATTCCCGCTTACCACAACTTCACAGTGGTCAAAAACGGAGAAGGCTGGTTTATCATCACCAAGGACGAATACGGATATGTCAATTACGAAATAACCGTGTATGTGGATGAAAGGCAGTCTTACGACGGCCAAACGGCATATGTGATAATGAACAAAGACAGCCAGGGTCAGCTTTACGAATCGCGGTATGTCATTGAGAAAAGGGAAATAAAGGTGGAATACAACAACCTTCTGCAAAGCTGGCAAGCGGCGCAAAAGCATGACATCAAGGCGGTGGGCATAAGCGACGCCGTAGAGGACTTGAGCTACGAAGAGTTTATGGAGCTGCTGCAAGCCGATAGATTCTATGACAGCCAAGGGAACTTGATATCGGACGAAAACGCGGTAATAAAGGTGTTCAACAATTGGGCGGAGTATGAGCTGGGAAGCTATACCCGCTATGTGGGCAGCCCCGACATAGACGCCCCGCTAAGGTGCATAATGACGGACGGCGGCTTGGTTGAGGGCAGGAACGCCAACAACTACAAATTCAACATGCCCGTTCTTCAGATTACCTATTTATTGATTTCGGATGCCGAAAACTATGTTTTTGAAGTACACAACATGAAAGACCTTATATACCTTGCCGCCGACATAGAAGGCTTGAGAGAAGCAAGGAACGACCCCGAAAACCCCGTGGGCAAACTGCCTTCCTACAACCAGCTTAAAGACATAAACGGATTGGACGAAAACGGGTTTATGTTCATAGAGAACATAACCGAATTCGACGGCATTTATAACGGCAACGGCTACTCCATATCCAACGCGTCGGTAATAAGCGGCAAAAACTACGGCGGTTTGTTCGGGTATTTGAAAGGCGTTTACGAAAACGGCGTTTTGGTGTCGGGCATTATAGAGAACTTGAACTTGATAAACATAATGGTCAACGCCAACGGCGCTTACTATATCGGCAATATCGTAGGCTACGCCGAGGGGGGCAGGATAAGCGGCTGCGTGGTGCAAGGCTCTTTGAAAGTGTCTTCTGTGCTTACCGAAAACTATAACATAGACATAGGCGGCATAGTGGGATTTGCGCAAAACACCATAATCGAGAATGTGTCCTTTGCGGGATACATCAATGTCAAAACGGCGTCTTCGGTATCGGCGGGCGGCATAGCGGGCAGATACCAAACGCCGCCGGCAATAGAAAGCGTAATGCTTGACAGGCTTTACAGCTTTGCCGAAATATCGGTAACGACGGACAAATGGGCGTTGCTTGGCGGAATAATCGGGGGAGTGGACTTGCTGGACGGCGGAGCGGACGTATACAACGATTTATTGGGCGAATACGCCTATCTTAAAAACAGCTTGGCGCACATAACTTCCACATCCTTTGAGGGGGCTTCGGCGGCCATTGACGAAAACAGCATAGCAAGCGGAGGGGAAGAGGGTTTGAGCTATGACCAAATGCGGGCTTCGCAAAACCCCGCCGTCGCGCAAATGGCAGATTTAATGGTAACATATGTGGTCAAGGACTATAATTTATCCGTGGGAAGCTACTACAAAGGGCAAGGGACGCCGCCCCACAAGAGCGAGTACGGAAGCGCGGACAACCCCGTTTTGATAAGCAACTATTTGCAGCTGAACATATTAAGGCTGTATCCTTGGCTGCATTACAAGCAGACAAACGACATAAAGCACCCCACGTCTTTACAGCTTAAGGTGTTTGATTATGTGATAGCAAGCTACGACAATATCGAAGGGAGCAAGACCTATGTCATTTACAGAAACATATACGGCCCCGCCCCCGCGAACGATATTCTGTTCCATGTCATAAAAGGTTTGGTTTGCCAGCCCCATTATATAGTAAACAGGGAGAAGAGCGTATAATGAAAAAACAGCAAATCAGAATGTATTTAACGATAATAATTATTATAGCTCTGTTCATCGCGCTGGTGCTCAGCAGTTTGGCATGGTTTGAAGCCAACCACTACCTTGAGAGCGACAGCGCTGTGGTAACCAGCGCCAAATCCATGGAAATTTCCTTGTCCATACCCGACGAGCAGATAAACTCCGAGTCCTACATGGGGCAAACGGGAGTGGAATACGAGGGTTTGGACTCTCCTTACTGTTTGCAGTACCGCCCCATATCCATAGAGATAAATATTGACGAAGACACCGAATATTATTTTATATGCGAATTCACCAATATTATGATTGAACCCATAATAGAAACCTACCCCACCAAAATATTGTCGGAATACGAGATAAGGGACAACTTCACTTGGCGATTCGGCGTAAACCAAAGGCAAATGGTATTCAACCCCCAAACGGGGGAATACGAAGAAGTGATAACGGAAAAGCTTTACAAAAACCAAAACGGCTTTTTGGTGGACGACGAGGGCAACCCATTTAGGGTATTCAACGGCGTCAATTACATGTTCAACCTGTACATATACTTTTTGGGCGAAGAAGGCTATTCGCTGCTTACGGAAACCCAAAACGACATTCCCTATTCATACGCCTTTGACTATTGCGACATAAATTACATGTGGTCCACATTTTACATAACCATAAACATAGGCATAAGGGATCTTTACACCATTAATTTTGACTCCAACGGCGGCAGCGAGTGCCAAAGCATAAAGACCACGGGCGGGGAAATAATAGAGCTTCCTCTGCCTACCATAGACGACCCAACCAAGATTTTCGGCGGCTGGTACGCCGCCCCGCAATTTTCGGGGCAGCCCTTTGAAAACGACAGCTTGGTAAAAAACCCCAGCAAAACGGGATTTACGCTGTACGCCAGATGGTTGGACAAGCCCGCCTTGAGCTTTAACGCCAACGGCTTTACGGGAGCGCAAATGCCCGCCACGCAATACCTTGAACCGGGAGATATCCCCTCGAATCCGGGATTCCCCCACGAGGACATTGTGGCATGGACGGAAGAACCTATGAGCTATGACGATTATATGGCCAATCCCACGCCGTATGATTTCAATCAACCCATTTACGAAAGCAAGACCTTATACGCGGTATGGCGGGTAAAACACCTTGTAACATTGCACATGGACACCAATTACGGCGGATATTTAATTGTGGACGGCGAGCGGTACGACAGCGTCTATACTTTCTATGTGTACGACGGCCAAACCATTCCCGACATATACCGCCCCGAGGCGGACAGCGCCATGAGGGAATTCAAAAAATGGTCATTGGACTCAAGCGCGTCTTCATATATTACCGCGCCCGCCTATGACTTTAGTACGGCGGTAACGGCGCCCGTGCATTTATACGCTTATTACGGACTGGGATAGCCAAGTAAAAAACTGGCAATTGATAAAAAATTTGCGATAATGTAATATTAAATTAGAAGTATGAAAAAAGAGATGATTTTCAGAGCCACAATAATAATCCTTTTGGCGGCATTAATAATAACGCTGATAATAGCCGTCACTTTGTCATGGTTTTGGGGAACCATGGAATTCAGCCACCAATTTGTGGTACAGGCGGACGGAGTGCTTTACATATATGTACCGGCGTCCGTAGAAAACACGGGGCAGACATTGACGCCGGCGGTGGCCATGCCTCATGCGGTGAGCAACAACCTGCCCATGGATGTTTTAAGGGAATACGACGAAAACGACCCCCAGCCGTCATATGTGATGCAGGCGGCAAAGGTGTCTTCGCACACCACGGAATTTATTTTCTACAGCCAGTATACCAGATATGTGCAAGCGGTGGACGAAAGCGGCAACCCCATATTTGACGAAAGCGGCAACCCCGTTTATGTGCAGAAAGTGGACGAAAACGGCAACCCCGTATTTGACGAAAGCGGCAACCCCGTATACGAAGAAGAGCCGGTGCCCGCCGACATAACCTACCAATTGGCGCTGAAAGACAGCCCCAACGAGGATTACGGCAAATACCTTGACATGGAAGAAATAACAATTAAGGAAATATATTTTTCCTACAGCCCCCAACCCATACCCGACGGCCTGCCCAGGAACGAAGAGAACGGGGCCATACCTTTCACCAACATCAGTCAAGACAAGACCTTCGGCTCAATAAGAGTGGAGGGGACGACAAGGATATACATACACCTCAGCATATATATAACCAATGTGGAAGAGCTTATGGACCCCGTCTTCAAAAACAGCGACATATACATAGAGCTTGAGCTTGCGGTGCAGCTTGAGCCGTTTATGTAGGAGGACGATATGAAAAAGAGCCTGCCCTCCGCAATGCTTATAATCATAATAATCTTGATAACCTTGGCGATGATAACGGCGGCCACCACTTTCGCCATTTGGATAGAGCGGGCGGGGGAGTCCAAATATCTGCAATACAAAGTGAGCGTGGACAACGCCACCATAAGGTATCAAATCTATGTGCCTTTGGACGCGCAAGGGCAAAGGATAGAAGGGAGCTTGAACGTGCCCGACAGAGTGTTCACCTTAGCCCGCCCTTCCGACAAAGAGCTTATAGACGGCTACGCGCTTGTGGGCTGGGACGGTGGCGTAAACGCCTTTCAGCTGATTATCCCCCAAGAGCACACCATGAAAATTGACGACACCACGGAAATAACCGAAATAACCAAGCCGCCCAAAAAGGTTTTGGTAATAGACGAGTTTTGGGAATATTGGATAGCGGGCAACGATTTGATTGAAGAAATAATAATATACGACAACATAATCCACATAGACGCCGGCGCTTTTCAGCGCATGTCCAGCCTTTCGTCCTTGAAATTGCACGGCGAAAGCGATATAGTAATAGGTGATTACGCTTTCGGGCTTTGTCCCAAACTGAATTTTACCCAGTACGACACCCAAAGGCGCATAATCGGCAATCTGCAAAAAATATTCTTCAGGAGCTAAGGGCGAATGAAACAAAAGATAAGGATAGCGCTTTTATGTGTTTTAACCGCGATTTTAATATTAACGCTGATATTCGCCCACGGAAGCGCGCGAAAATACTCCATAACCTTTGATAGCAAAGGCGGGAGCGAATGCCCGCCCCTAAGGATAAGCGGCAGGCACGGCATAGCTTTGCCCACCCCCGAGCGGGACGGCTACACCTTTGAAGGCTGGTTTTTTGACGACGGCGTATGGCAAAACCAATTGACTTCGGACACATATTCCCGCAAAAGGCTCAAAAAGGATGTTACGGTATACGCCAAGTGGAGGTTTACGGGATATATCGTAAGCTTTGACGCCAACGGCGGCAGCGAGGTGGAATCCGTGGCCAAGGACGAAGGGGGAGTCATTGACCGACCGCCCTTTACCGAAAAAGAAGGGTACATTTTCCTTGGTTGGTGCGTGGACGCCACGCTTACCACATATTACGAATTCGGCGCGCCCGTAACCAAAAGTTTTACGCTTTACGCCAAATGGTTGGCAAAGGAAGACAAACAGCACAAAACCATAACCTTCGTAACAAACGGCGGAACGGCGCTTGCTCCCATACAAATTTTGGAGGGAAGCACGGCGGCGCTCCCTTCGCCCTCAAAGATAGGGCACGATTTTATGGGCTGGTACCTTGACCCCGAATTTACCTTGCGCTATCCCTCAAATAATGTGGTAACAATCGATTTAACGCTTTACGCCAAATGGCGGCATAACCCCGACAAATTTTTGATTACTTTCGACTCCGACGGCGGCAGCCATATCCCGCCCGTAGAGGTCTTGAAAAGCCAGGTCATAACCATGCCCATACCCGAAAAGCAAGGTTATATTTTTGAAGGCTGGTATATAGACGAAGAAAGGACTCAGCCGTATAATTTTGAATTGGGGGCTTACGCCAGCTTGACTTTATACGCCAAATGGCGGGCGGAAGAACCCCCTCAGCCCGAATATTACACCGTACGCTACTATTCGGAGGGGCAGGTTATCAGACAGCTTACGCTTGAGCCCCAAAGCGAGATAGAAAATTACACCCCGCACAAGGCAGGGCATATATTCGCGGGCTGGTACGCCGACAGCGCGCTTAACGAGCCCTTTGACTTCAGCCTGCGCATTGACAAAGACACCGAGCTGTACGCCAAATGGGCGGAAGACACCAAAGTTTACGACGACGACTTTATCTATGAGCCCAGCGACACCCAAGATTATTACATAATCACCGATTACAGAGGGGGAGAAAAGCATGTAACCGTTCCCCAAAGCGTCAACGGACTGCCCGTAAGGGAAATAGCCGACAATGTGTTCAAAAACAGCGGCATTCTGTCCATCGATTTGGCAAGCGTACGCGAAATAGGAACGTCGGCTTTCGCCAACTGCTTTAACTTAACCCAAATAGTTATAGGCGCGGACATTCAAAAAATAGGGAACAGAGCCTTTTACGACTGCAACGCCTTGACAACGGTGGTCATAGAGGGCGTTCCCGAAATGGGAAGCTACATATTCGCCGATTGCGGGGCGCTGAAAAACGTAATTTTGAACGACAACATAACCCACATACCCCCGCATATGTTCCGCGATTGCGATTCGCTGGTATCTGTGGCGCTGCCCCAAAACTGCCAAAGCGTGGGCGAAAGCGCCTTCGCCGACTGCCGAACGCTGGCGCAAATAACCTTTGGCTCTCAGCTCAAGAGCGTGGAAAACAGCGCCTTTAAAAACTGCCTTTCGCTGTCCTCAATAGATTTCAAGAACGTGGAAACCATAAAAGACAACGCCTTTGAAGGCTGCGGAATAATAAACCTTGTGTTGTCGGACAGCGTAAAAAGGGTAGGGAGCATGTCTTTCGGCAGATGCGGCAGATTAAAGACCGTATACATAGGAAGCGGCCTTGAGACTTTGGATTCCTTTGCCTTTTTGGAAAGCCGCCAGCTTGAGGCTTTCGAGGTTTCTCCGCTGAACACCGCTTATTCAAATATAGCAAACAACCTTTACGACAAAAACGGTGAAACGCTGATAATGTACGCGCAAGGCCAAACCTCCGCCCGCTTCGATATCCCCGACGGCGTAAAAACCATATACTCCTACGCCTTTGTGCTGGCAAGCGCCTTGACCGAAATAGCCATACCCGCCAGCGTGGAGCAAATCTTGCCCCTTGCCTTTATGGGGATAGAAAACCTTGAAAGCGTATGGGCGCATGCTGACAATCCGCATTTTAAGGACGAGGACGGGGTATTATATAGTAAGGATTTGACAAGGCTGGTATTATACCCCGCAAACAGGCAGGGAGAAAGCTACGACATGCCCCACACCGTAACCGATATGGACATGGCGGCGTTTATGGGGGCGAAATACCTTAAAGAGATTGCGCTATCCGACAATCTGAACGAAATACCCGCCTACGCCTTCTTTGGATGCGCCGCCCTTGAGAGTATCCAAATAAGCCTCAACGTAAAGCGTTTGGGCGACTACGCCTTTTCCGAAAGCGGAATTACCCAAATAGTAATCCCCGCCCAAGTTACGGAATTGGGGGAGGGAGTGTTCAAAGCCTGCTTTGCTCTCAAAGACGTAAGGGTAGGGACGGGCGTAACCCGCCTTGAAAAAGACGAGTTTGACGACTGCGGCCAATTGGAAAGCATTTTATTCCACGGCTCCCCCCAATACATAGGATACTCTTTTACGGGATGCGCTAATTTGCAAAAGGTGGAAATCCGCGGAGATTCCGTAACCCAAATAGCCCAAGGCGCTTTCGGCTCATTCCCCGTTCTTATCGCGCCTCAAGAGCTTGCCCTCGAATATGGGCAGCTTTACGGCGATATGTTTTCGGAGATTAAAGAAGGAATTTAGCGGAAAAAGCATTAAAACAATAAATATTGTAATAAGAATGCCGCGTAAGTTATTGACGACTTTTAATAAATAAGTTATTATTAAATTAGAAAGAGCTAAAAGGAAACAAAAGTGGCTGATAACGACAAAGACCTCAATTTGAATAACGACGTTCTTGAGCAAGACAGGCAAAGCGCCGCGGTTCAAGATATTCAAGATATGGAGCGAGCGGAAGCGCCAAGCCAAGAAGCGGAGACATTAACGGACCTTGACACCGACAAAGACGCCGACCAATCCATAGACGACGCCCGGCCGTTGACGACAGCGGAGCTTGCCGAACAAGAAGAGCCTAAGGAACAAGAACAATCGGAAAAGCCCCAAGAACAAGAGCAAACGGACGAGCCTAAGGAGCAAATGGAAGAACCTAAGGAACAAGAAAAAACGGACGGACAAGACGGAGAAAAGGCGGAACAAAAGAGCGAACCCAAAAAGAAAAAGGCTTCCAAAAAGCAAGCCAAGGCCAAAGAAGCGCAGACAACGGGCGAAAAGGACGAATTCGGCAGAGAAATACTTGAGCCCACCTTTGAAAACCTGCTTATCATGTCAAAAAACGCGGTGAAGCTTAACTACTCCACCGTAAAGAACAACATAAATACCTACAAATCCATAAAAAGCCAATTCAAAGGCGGCGAAGAGTACTTTTACAAAGGCAAAGAAAAGCTGATTGTTTTGAGAATAGCCGACGAAAAACTGCTTGTCTACATGGCTTTGCCGGACGGAGCGTTAGACAAGAAAATGTACCCTCACAAAGTAATGGCGAGCGCCGAATACAAGGATACGCCTTTGCAGTTTACCGTAAACAGCGAGGCGTCGGCGGTAAGGGTGGTTGAGCTTATCGAACTGCTGATGGAGATAAACGAAATCGGCAAGGTGAAAGTGCCCGTCTTAAAGGCTTACGCCGAAAGGTACCCCTTGAAGCCCAACGCCGTAATAAGGGGCAAGGAGCATATCCCCCCCAAGGAAGGCGAATACGACGGCGAGGAATACCAAGACATACAAGGCGAGCTTACAAGAAGGATTATGGAGCAAACGGCGGGGGCGTCTGTTGACTTTGACAAAAAGAAAGGCAAAGAAAAGCTTGAAGACATTAGGCAGACCGCCAAAAGCGTAAACGCCGCCATAGCCATATCCGAACCTGTGGTGTACTTTTACGACATAGCCTTAAACAGAGACAACACCATAATGTTCATAAACATGCAGCAGGTGCTTAACGACAGGTTTTTGGGCAAGCTTTTGCCTCAGCACTACTTTTCCATAGCCGAAGGCAGCGACCGCATAGAAAAACTTAACATGCTTGCCTTGGAAGCGGCGCAAATAGACTGCAAGGCAAAACCCGACACCCTTTTCGCGGTTACCGTAAGCAGCAAGCTGCTTATAAAAAAAGAGGCGCTGAAAAGACTGGCGGCTGCCGCCAAAACCGAGAACGAAAACCTTGTGCTTGCGTTTGACTGCCAAATGCTTGAGGCTTTGGGGGATATAGGCATAAAGGGCGTGGAAGCGCTTAAGGAGGCGGGCGTCAAGATTATGCTTGACAACGCCGAGCAAGCGGGCATACGGGTGCTTACGGAATACTACATAGACTTTTTAAGGATTGACAACCGCTATTATTCCGAAGACAACCCCAAGACCACAAGCCATTTGGACATGCTTATAGGCTACGCCAAGACGCAGGGCATAACCACGGTGGCGTGCAATGTGGAAACCACCAAGCAGGCGCTGTTCATGCTTACGCATGGAATTGACGGAATTCAAGGGAATGTTATCGGAAAGCCCAAAAGGCTGGTACATATAGCCATAAAAGAGAAAAAATCACTGCCCGCGGTAGGAGGTTAACCTTTGGACGAAAAGAACTTAAAGGCTGACGAAGCAAGCGTTGAGATTAGCGGTAAAACGGACAGTAAAAAGGTTAAGAACAAAAAGAAATCCTTAAAGTTGGCCGAGCAGGAGCAAAAAGATCTCAAAAAAAGCCAAAGCAGCTGGCCGCAAAGCGACAGCAAATACAGGTATCTGATTAAGAACCGCGAAGTAAGGAAACACATGAAGCACCGCAAAGCGGTCATGACCATGATAGTTTTCCTTGCGGTAACCATATTGCTGGGCGGCGGAGTGTACGGCATGCTGTCGCTGCTGCAGTACAACAACTTGAAAGTGCTTGTGGACAAGGAAGGGATGTTTATCATGTCGCTGTCGCACGACATGAAATTCTCCAACCCCTCCGAAGTAATCAGTTTGGGCGGCCCAAGGTACATGGACAACATAACCTTAATGGACATATATAGCTTAATACCCGAAATAGAAGCGGCGGAAGGGCCGTATGCCAGAAGCAAGGAAATCAACTGCATAGCCGCCACATTCTACCTTAAAAACATCACCAAAGAAGACCACCTGTATCGGGAAACCATGGTATTCGAGGAGATAACCAAGGACATAGACGAAGCCATAAGGATAATGATAATAAGGAACGGCGAAAGAACGGTATACGCCAAGAAGAAGAAAGACGGGGACATCGAAGAGGTTGTGCCCGGCGAATATTTTACCGAAGACGGCAAAAACATACCCGACGCCCAGCCGTGGATGACCGTGCCGTTTATCAGCCGTGAAAGGGCTTATTACGAAACGGGCTTGTCGCTGGCGGCGGGCGAGATAGTAAAGTATACCGTCATGATATGGCTGGAGGGCAACGATCCGGAATGCGTAGACGACATTTTGGGCGGAACATTGAAGATGCGAATGGAGTTCACGCAGTACGCTTGACATCGAGAAAAGGGGAAAAAACCAAAAAGGAAGGTGATTTTTATGCACAAATTAAGATTTAAGGCTCCGCATTAACGCATATGGGCAGCTTTATTGACGAAAAAAACAAAAAAATGCTAAAACCCCCTTTTCAAACGAATTATAATGTGTTATAATGTAAATTAGCAAATAAGATTAAAAAAATCTTAAAAAAAATACTAATAAAAGTGAGGTAACGAAAAATGAAAACAATGAGAAAAAGCATGTTCATTTCCACCGTTTTGATGGTCGTCCTCCTCATTGTGGCATTGTCAACGGCAACCTTTGCGTGGTTCAGCGCGAACAATACCGTTATCGCCACCCAAACCACAATGACGGCGGCAACCTCAACGGATGCGAATATCACGATAGGATGGACAACCAACCCTTCACAAATG
>FZPS01000175.1_pt49 | contig 59851 bp, 37 predicted proteins | sample 1817821 | NCBI WGS metagenome assembly FZPS01 (sample SAMEA104158645, study PRJEB21678) | metagenome | place: Germany | collected 2015-04-21 | reverse complement strand
TTACGTATGGTGCGCCCGACAGGATTCGAACCTGTGGCCTTCTGATTCGAAGTCAGACACTCTATCCAGCTGAGCTACGGGCGCCTAACACCATATTACACACTCTCTGCACAAAATCCTGCCAACGCAAACGATTCCTTCAAGAAAGAGGGTATCACCCTACTCCATAGTCTTTCCAGGTCTCGGGTGTCCAAATACATCCCGTAAAATGAGGGTCACAGCTCCAATGGCCACAGCATCTCTGCCTAGGCCGACAGGTTCTATCTCCACCTTGGCCCTGGGGATCGCCAGAGCCCTCACATCCACCACTTCTCTGATCTTCGGCAGAATAAAGTCGAGGGCCGCAAAGATCTCTCCGCCGATCAAGACTTTTCTGGGATTGAGCATGTTAATCAGATTGGCCACGGCCACCCCAATATGGCTCCCGGCATCGGCGAACAACTGCAAGGAGAGCTGATCACCTAGAGCAGCCCCTTGGCAAATATGGGACAAGTCGAGGGCATCGAGATTGGTTCCCGTAAGATGAAGCAGCTCGCTGGTCACCCCATCTCGGAGCATGCGGCGTCCCTGTCTAACAATCGCATCAATCGAAGCCACCGTCTCTAGACAGCCGTGATTGCCGCAATTACAGAGGGGACCATCAAAGGCTACCGTAAAATGACCAATTTCGCCAGCACTAAAGGCCTCTCCCACAAAGAGCGACTCGTTAAGGATGATCCCCGATCCGATGGCATGACCCACTTTAACCGCAGCCAAGCTTGCCACATTGCTTTGACCAAACCAGTATTCCCCCAAAGCCATGGTATTGGCATTGTTCTCTACACGGATGGGAAAATCGTAATGGGGACTGAGCAGATCCGAAATGGGAGCGTCTTTCCAACCAAAGGCAGGAGCATAAAGGCAGACTCCCCGGGCATGATCGACCATGCCATGCATACCGATCCCAACTCCTAGAATCTTCACTCCCCTGCCTCTGCCCTTTTCCATCAAACGATCAATAATGGATTTAATTCCCTGGACAATATCATCCTTGCCTGTGGATTCCCAGATCTGCTCTTCGCGCTCTACCACCTCACCATGGAGATTGACGATCAAACCGGTCGCGGAGGTAATCTCCACAGCCACTCCCACCACATGCATAGAGTCAGCCACAAGGCTGAGCATAATGGGCTGACGGCCTACAACCTTGGGTTGGTCGTGCATGCCCTTTTCCTCAATTATGCCGTCTTCGAGCAGGGAGGCCACAATGCGAGTGACCGTAGATGGGTGTAATCCTGTATGCTTGGCAATCTGCGCTCGGGAAATGGGACTCTTTGTTCGAATCGTTTCTAGAATAAGACTGCGATTCATCTCTTTGATCAGTGGCAAACTCCCTGTGGAACGCAACTTTTCACCCCCGCAACAGGTTTAGACCAAGCCCTGTTTCACTAAGGATCGGTACAGATCCCGATAATATGGATCGCGGACAATGCAGCCCGTAATCTGCCCGGCCCGCATCAGTTTCGTACAGCCGCTGCAGGCGGTACAGACCGTACTTGGTTCAAGCTTACCCCGCTCCAAAATATCCTTAGCGAAATTGGGGTTAGCGAAACTCAAACGGCCAAAGCCGGCCATACGCATAGACCCATCTCTCACCGCTGCAGCAGCTACATAGGGTGCAGCAGCCCGCAAGTAAGAGAAGCCCACTCCCACCACAGGGATTTCCCCAGCTGCTTTTTGCATTTTGCCCGATAGATGCAGAAGCCTTTCAATGCCGACCAGGCGATCTTCGGGCGGCTCATAACCGCCGCTTGTGTAAGGGCGGTTGATATGGGGCTGGTAATAAGGGTTTCCGGCTGTAGCATTGAAGATCGCCGCGCCGTCCTGAACCAGGTCCTTAATGAGCCGTTCGGGCTCTGCAAAGTCTATTTCACCATCTGTTGTCGCGCCCCAGCCCCAAGGCTGCGGCAATCCATCATAGAGGTTCAGCCGCACGCCGACCAGGAAATCCGCGCCCTGATCCTCATGAACCTTCTGAACGATCTCCCGTAAAAGCCTGGTTCTCCCCTGGTAATCGCCGCCATACTTCCCTTCCCGATGATAGGCACTCAAGAGTTCGGCAAATAAATAGCCGTGACAGCACTTGATATCAACACCGTCGAAACCGTCATCTCTAGCCAGTTTAGCAGCATGGCGAAACGCCTCGATCAGCCCATCCAGGTACGCATCGCTGGCTAGAGTATACTCCACTTGATCAAGCTTTGACGCTTGATCTAGATACTCATTATGGTAGGCAATCATTGGAGCGGGCTGCCCAGACGGCTTACTGTACCGTCCAGAGTGAGTGAGCTGAGCAATGAGCAGGGGTTCGTGGCCACAGGCTTCCCGGGCTGTTCTTTTCACTTCTTCAACCAACTGCTTGAATCCGTCCACGTTTTCATCGTGCAGGTACAACTGCCTAGGATTGGCACGTCCCTCTGGCACAACAGCCACCGCTTCCGTCCATAGGAGTCCTGCTCCCCCCGCAGCAAAGCGCCTATAGCGCCGAAAGGTCAACTCCGATGGACTGCCATCCCTTTCCGCATCCGCCCCTTCCATGGGATGCACAGCTAGGGCATTGGGTGTGCGCCTCTGACCTATAGCCACAGACTGTCCCAGCACCGCTAGGTCCTCTTCAATCGGAATGTGTATCTTGAGATCAGCCAATTGCAGCCGCAGATCATCTAAGTCTTGCACCAAGCGTTTTGACATTGAATCATCCTCCCTATGGGTAGAACTCGTTATTGCGATATGCGTTCCAGACATTTTCAAACCAGAAGGTATCCGGGGGAATCTCCCGCACGTCTCTCCAGGTTAGCACATGCCGATCCTCTACCAAGTGATACTCCAAGATTTGGCTTCGTAGAGACTCTCTTTCCGGCTGATAGGAGAAATCCAAGAGGGAATCGCCAATCTGCTCGCCCTGGGGGTCAACCACCAGGTAAGAGCCGCGACTTCCACCACCACTCTCCAGATAGGCCACGATGCTCTTGAGCACAGCCAAATGGGTCAAGCATAGCTGCCGATTCTGGAAATAACGGAGCAAGTCTGCCTTACACTCCAGGCTTACCTCGCCAGAACGGAGCATCTCGTACTGCTCTTCCGCTGCGCGCAGGGCCTCTTCGGCCCGTCTGCGCTCCCGGATATGTGCTCCGGCTTCTGTCATGCGCCTTTGAAAGCTCCTGCGAACTTCATCCATACCTGGTTTTGTCCTCCCCCGCTCAGCTAAGAGGCGTTGGCTTAAGGTCAGAATATCTTGCACCTGCCCTTGAACCTGCTCCGAAAAACCGGCAAGATCCAAAGAACTCTCCCTGTAGACCTGAGCAATGAACTGGGCGGCCCGATAGCCCCCCACTTGCCCAGAATTCAGGGCTGAGCCGCCGGGGCGGTAAACCCCATGGCTTCCATTGGCTTCCCCAATGGGAAAAAGGTGCTTGAGATTGGACTCCCACCAGATATTGCCCTGCAAGCCTCCGTTATTGTGCTGGGCGCAGACGGCAATCTCCAAAGGTTCGGCTGCAAGATCAATCCCATTTTGCCGGTACAACTCGATGGCCATGGGATTCATATGCCGTAAGCGCTCGATGGGTGTGCCAAAGAGTGCATCGGACTTTTGGAGGTAATCGTAGGCTTCTTGGTCTAAATCGGCAAAATCCAAGCCCGTCGGATTCTCCCGAAAATCCAGGAAGACTCGGCGTCCTTTCTGCACTGTTTCCCGAAAAACCAAAAGGTCCACGAGGGAGGACCCATAACCCACCAATTTCCTAGGATCAAAGGGCCATTGGTATCCCTTTAGAAATACGGCCGAGGCCAATTTCCCCGCTGTGGGGAAAACGTCAAGGAGGAATTCCTGGGGATCCGAGCCGTCTTGTGCAGTACTCATATACCTGGGAATTACTTGCTGGTACGTGCCTGAGACATTCCAGCGGAACTTGGTGGATGCTAGTCCGTACTGCCATTCCGTCAGGTTCTGAGCAATGGCTCCCGCTTCCAGGGCAATTCCTGTACTCCCTAGATGTCCAGGGGGATAGACAGAAGCCTGATAGATGCCCCCCGGCCCTCCCGTGCCAAACACTACATTTTCGGCCTGAAAGACCACGAAGGGATGCTCCCCGCCTTGCAGTCGCTCCTGATCGATGGCCAGCGCACCAAGGACCCGCTCCCTGTTCTCGGAGGTTAATAAAGCGATCACTTCATGACCGTCGAGTATGGGAATCTGGGCACGCTTGACTTCGTCTAGGAGCCGAGCATACATCTGATTCGATGTCCATGGACCAGCGGAAGTAGCCCTTTGCTTGGGATCATGATCTGTCTTGTAGCCGACATAACCCCCAAACTCATTATGGGGGAAGGGTACACCGATCTGCACCAAATGATAGAACTCCTGGGTGGACAAGGCCGCTTCAACCAGGGCAATGTCACCATGCATAGACCCGCCCTGAAAGAGCGTACGAGCCATGTCATAAACAGAATCAAGTGCGTCTCCAAAGACAGACAGCTTATAGTATGTCTGTTTGTCGGAGCCGGAATTGTTGGACGTACCGCCGCCTAGACTGTCAGTGACAAGAAGTACATCCCGGACTCCAAAGGAGTGCAAATGGGAAGCGCAGTTCAGACTGGCTGCACCTGAGCCAATCACCAGTGTATTACAGCTATAAAGAGGCAGCTTTACATCTTGGATTACTAGTACATCCCGTGGCATTTTGATCCTCCTCTCACGGCAGATGAAAGAACGAACTTGCTCTAATCTTCCACACCAACGCCCATAGTCCTACCATATGTCTCCTGCTTTCAAGCTCCAAGGTAGACGCAGAGCGATTTCTTCGTTAGAATGGGGTTGGAAGCAAAATCCATCAAAAGGAGCGCGATTATGAAGTTCTCTGTATTCACTGTTGGGACTCCCGATTTGACCATTCCCCAAGTCGTCCAACGATTGAAACACCATGGATATGATGCCGTTGAGTGGCGTGTGTCCGACCGCCCCGAGGGAAAACCCAATCCCATGCCTCCCCGGGAACTGTGGTATTGGGGATATAATCAGTGCACCCTCAGACTCAGTGCGATCGATGAGGAAGCCAAGATGGCGAAATCCTTGAGTGATGAAGCCGGCTTGGAAATCAGCTCACTGAGTACTTACCTCCGTCCAGAACACACTGGGGAAATTGTTCAAGTACTTCAGACCGCCCAAGCCATTGACTGCCCCCGAATTCGCCTGATGTGCCCCTCCTACAGAGGGGAAACCGATTACAACAAGCTCTTTAGTGAGACCAAAACCCACCTGGCCACTGTGGAGAAAATGGCAGCCGAATATGGAGTGAAGGTGGTTTTGGAAATGCACCACGATACCATCATTCCCAGTGCCAGCGCAGCCCATCGCCTCGTATCTGACTTTGATAGTAAGCATATTGGCGTGATCTATGATTCAGGAAACATGGTGCATGAAGGCTACGAGCGCTATACGCTGGGAATAACCCTTTTAGGTGAGTACCTAGATTATGTGCACATCAAGGATGCCCGCCCCATTAAACCCAGCGAAGACAAGGGTTGGACAGTGGAGTGGTGCCCCCTCGGTGAAGGAATGGTAAATTTCCCAGCTCTGATGACCGCCCTCCGCTCTTCCGGTTATCAAGGTTACCTGAGCGTAGAAGATTTCTCCAATCAACACGGTACAGAGGAGAAACTGGCTCATAATATTTCTTACATCAAATCCATGGCCGGACTCTAGTGTGTTTGTGACTCAAAAAAGGGGCTGTGCAGAATGCATCACTCTGTCACAGCCTGTGCTGCCTCTTTCCACATCTTGACTGGGCCTATCTCCAAGGACACGACGCGCCGGGTTCAGATTACGTTCTACAATCGACTGATCAGACGCCAAGTCAGTCTCAATGGTAATTGCCCTGGCTATGCTGCAAACAATCCAACAAGAAGGCTTGGATTTCGGCCATCAAATCAGCGTTAATGTCTTGGGCCAAGTCTCGATCGAGTTTTGAGTAGAAATCTTGTCGCACTTCATAGGGGATGTTCTGATCATATTGATCAAAGAGTTCCCGATACTGAGCATTAACTTCCTCAATGTAATCCAAGGCCTGCGCCGAACGAAACAGACTATTATGTCCGTTACTTCTTGGTTCGCTTATGGATATGGTTTTAAGATTAGGGTTGGTGAGGGCATCCATCTTAGCTATGATGGCGCTTCCGTCATAGGCAACGGACTCGTCATCTGTACCATGTATGATCAGAACCGGAACATCGGATTGATTGATCGCATCGACGGCATTTAGGGCAGCTGCTTTCCCGAACAAGATCGTCTGATATAGCCACAAAAAGGGATATTGAGTATAAATGAAACCACCCATCATACGCCGGCCTTGTTCCAAAACGATGTCCATGGGATGACTCGGGCCGGATACAGACACAACACCGGCAATCTCATGATCAAGATGTAAGACATTGGCTACAGCATAGCCCCCCCAACTGTGACCAAAAAGCAGGACGGGCAGGCCCGTAAACTCGGATTGCGAGCCAAGATACGTTAAGGCAGCGTCTAAGTCGAGGAGCGCCTGAGGAAAGCCCTTTGTTGTCTTTCCTTCGCTGTCGAAGCTTCCCGTTGCATCGTAGGCAAAAACACGCCAACCCTGGTCTACGAAATACGTGATCTGAGGCAAATAGCTATCGGCACCACCACCGAGGCCATGAACAACCACGACCAAACCCTGATCATGATTCTCCCCATAGACATACCCTTGCAAGCTATTGTGGCCTGATTCAAAACTCACCACACGTCTAGGATACCCCGCCTCCAAGTCGGCATAGTTCAAATCGGCACTAACTGTCTCGTCAGGCCTCTCGTACCTTGGAAACTGTCCATCATAGATGAACTTGACTACAATCATAGAAACAACCGAGAAAATCAGAACAAACCCCACAAGACCTAGGACAATTACTCTCCAGATTCCATTCACTTTTCTATGCTGCGCTTTCATGCTGCATCACTTTCCTCTCCTTTGTGGCGTTCGTTTAGCGTCCTAAGTTACCCACTACCAGTGACCGCCATTACGACAATGCTTGCGGTTAAGCACAGCACCGAGGAAAAGCTGGCCATATTCAGCCTACGGCAATCGTGTCTTTTGCTTTCAACTCACCGCTTTGCATCAGAACTCGACCCCGGGCTATGACGGTATCAAGCTGGAAATCCTGGTCTAAGAGGAGGATGTCTGCATCATAACCCCCGTGGAGCCTTCCCTTCGTCTCCTCTAATTCTAGACCTCGGGCGACATTGGTGGTAACAAGACGCAAAGCGTCCGTGATAGCCATCTTTTCCTCTTGGAGTAAAGCCCTAAGCACCTCATGCAAAGACTTCATCGACGCGGCCGCAAGACCAATCATCTCGTTTTTCTCATTCCACTTAGGAAAACTGCCATTGGCATCGGAGCTGAGCGTAATCCGCTCTAAGGGAGCACCAGCTTGCATGGCCTCTGTGATCTCCCTGGCCGTGTCACTGGGAGTTGTGCTGGCGGTGAAGTCAATGTACCCTCCCATTTGAGCGAATCGGACCGCAGTCTCCCCCAATTTTCCCACATGGGTTGGCCGAAAATGCTTGATGGGGAGATCCGTCTCCTCCAGGACGGCAAAAAGCAGATCAAGGCGCTGCTTTCCTCTCCCCACATGGAGATTGATCAGCCCAGGTTTTCCGCTGATCAGGGCAGCCATCCGCACGTCACTGGCCAAGCGGATCAGTTCCTCTTTTGTCAGATGGGAACAGCGATGGTCGGAGATGGCCACCTTGACACCTAGTACTTCCTTGATAAAGGCAATGTCCTTTTTTAGATCACCCGTCAAAGTGATGCTGGGATATTCATAGGATCCCGTGAGGCAATAGGCGGTGATGCCCTCTTCGTTTAGAGCCTTCGTCTTAGCCAAAAGATTCTCAACATTGCGAGTGATGCCATCGGTGCCAAGCACACCAACAAGGGTTGTAACGCCAGCTCTGATGCAATCGGTCAACTTAAGCTCAGGCACACGGGTTTTGAAGCTTCCCTCGCCTCCTCCCCCTGTGACATGCACATGCTGGTCGATAAAGCCGGGCACGGCCATCAGGCCCTGGGCATTCACTTTTTTGGCCTTGGGGTAAGCAGGCGCTAATGCTGGACCGACCTCCACAATCTTTCCCTGGCAAACCACAATATCGTTCCGGCCAAGATCCTCAGGCTCATAAACATGGACATTCTCGATGATAGTCAACAAACCGATTCCTCCTCTCTTACTTCCCTCATGCTTCCCCTCTCCTTCATCCTCAAGATTTGCCGATCGAATCCTATCTACAAACTTTCTATCTCTATCCTACAGCAGAGAGGACGGTCTGTGAACATGATTACGCCCTGAAGGAGAACAAAGGGGAGAATATGAAAAAGGCCGACGAACGGTTTTGCCGGCATCCGTTGCATCATTCGTCAGCAACTAACGGCTCCTCTCTATCGGCCAGCCATGGGTAACACTCTGAAGATAACGTGGGAGGAAATCGGGCGATGTGGGTTTTGACGCGGTGGAGTTGCGTAAAGAACAATCATCGTGTAGAAAAGCCTTAGGGTGGTGGCAGTCGATGGATGGTCGAGATAAAACATGGGCGGGACATCGCAATTTATGATAGAAACGGGACGTGATCATCTTGTCCGGGCGATATTTGTATGTTGTCTTTATGATTCCACCGCACCTTTGATGAGGTGCTAGCTTATTACATTTCTGGGAGATACCCTTCCTATAAAAGAGCGTTGTGCCAAATAGAAGGGTCGTTGTTTACTCCTTAGACAACACATACCTCTGATACAAATCATGCGCCTCTTGGGGCGTGCTCACAACTTTACAGACAGCCAAACCGGCTGGAGGTAGCTTATGGAAGACCCAATCGAGGTCTTCTTTGGAGAGATCACCCCAGATCAAGAGTGGTTTCTTTGCCAACACCTTCATATGCAGGGAATAAAGTTCCTCTGCACTGGGGCCGCCCTCATCGATATGCATTTCCACCGCCAGCAAACCCGATTCTAAATAGGCATCGAGGGGAATGTAGCCAGTTGAGTGCAAATGCAAAATACAGTTGGGAAAGGCCTGATAAATCTGTTCATCGTAAGGTCGGATAAACTCCTCATAGAGCTGAGGGGAAAGAAACGAGGCCGAGTCCTCCTGCATCCACACGGTACCTGCAGGGGCCCACATATTGTAGTAGAAGGAACCTATTCCTCCGTGAAAGAGGGGCATATGCTCCATTTGGCCTTGGCAAGCGGCAATCCAAAAGTCTGTTAGTTTTGCGCCCACCTCCCGGACTTCCTCCGGCTTTTCCAACATGGCAAAGATCAAACGCTCACCGCCATAAAGGGTCGAGAGCAGATCCGATATGCCTCTCAGCCGCGTTGACGCAAGGGGCCAGCGACCCTGACTATGCTTGGCCAAGGCTAAGACAAAATCCTCCAGCTTCTTGATCCACGCATTGTCTTGACGATAATCTGGCAGCGAACGGACGCCTTGGAAATACCGGGGAGCATGGCTGGCAATGGAGCCAGTGGTATGGCTGGCAGCAATCGGGCAGCCCAATGCGGCTTCAAGCCAAGGTACACCCCAAAAAGCGCTGGCACTCCAGATGAAGTCTCCACCGCAGGACTCGTGCTCCAAAAACAACCGCTCATAATCATCAAGATAACCCTCAATGGGAAAATCGTCAGGGCCTAGATTCCTGCCTTCCGGCAGACTCTTGGCTGCATTGTAGCGAAACAGCGGGTACTCGCTGCCGAGGAAAAAGCCCAGAAGAGGGCGTTCGTTTTCTCGCTGGTAAAAGGAGCGAAACTGCTCGACACGCCGATCCATGGGAATGTAGACTGGGTTCTCCACAATATCACCCTTTGCTCTCATATCACAGGTTGCCCTTCAGGGCGCAGTTGCGGGCACGCTCTGCAGCTTGTTTCAAGAAAACGGTGTCCATTCCGATCGCCAGGAACGTGAACCCGTCTTTCAGAGCCTGGGAGATAGCATCCTCCGTAGCATTGACCACATGCAGGCCAGCTGCCTTTCCCTGGGTTTGACAGGCGCGGACGACCTTGTGGCAGGCCTCCAAAACGAGTGGATGATCGGTTTGACCGGTTACGCCATACGAGCCGCTCATGTCGTAAGGACCGATAAAGACTCCGTCCACCCCTTCTACTGCCAAAATATCCTCAATATTGTCCACTGCTTGTTTGCTCTCGATCATGACAATCACTGCGATCGCATTGTTGGCCGCACTGCAATAGGCGTCGAAGTTGATACCCCACTCATTAGCGCGGCAAAAGGCAAACCCCCGCACACCCTCTGGCGGATACTTAGCGGCCTCAACAGCCCGAGCCGCTTCCTCCGCCGAATTGACCAACGGGACGATCACACCTTTGGCACCGGCGTCCAAAACCTGTCGAATAGCCAAAGTGTCATTTTCTCTAACACGGGCTAGGGGTAGCGGACCTCGGCCATGCAAGCCCCGGATCACATCGGCAAAGCCCTTGATCCCAATATCTGCATGTTCCAAATCGACGACCAACCATTCAAAGCCAAGGGTGGCCAAGATTTCCGCGACAGCCGGGTGCCCAATCTGAATCCAACTGCCTATGGTCAAGCGGTTTTCGGCTAGAGCAGTCTTCAGTGAAGACATTACCATTCTTCAGCCCTCCCTCCAAAGCTCACACTTTGAGTTCTCTGACAAGGTTGAGTTCGTCCCAGCGATTACTGAAATACGCTTCTGCATTGCGCAGGCAGAGTTCGCTCATGCGCCTGTTGGCACCGTCCGTGTTCGATGAGATGTGCGGTGTGAGAATCACGTTATCGAGCTGGCGCAAATCCTTTCCTGCTACGGGGCGGTACGGCTCATAGTTAAAGACATCCAACGCTGCACCGGCAATCACTCTTTGTCTGAGCGCATCATAGAGATCACTTTCATTGATCAGCTGCCCTCGAGAAGTGTTGATCAGAATGGCCTCTTTGGACATCAGTGCCAGCACTTCTTTGTTGATGATCCCCCGCGTCTGATCGTTCACACTTAAGTGTAGGGAGACAAAATCGGCGGCCTCTACGACGCTGGCTAGATCGGTTGAATAATAGTCCACAAGGCTGCTTGCCTCTGCATCCAGAAGCGGTGTTCTGCCAAAGGCCTTAACCCGCATGCCCAACCCATGCTTGGCAATGCGCGCAGCCATTGTCCCGATTCTGCCCAGCCCCACTATGGCTAAAGTCTTACCCGTAACTTCAATGCCGCTGTCGGCAGGCCATTGCCCTCTTCTCACAGCCCCGTCATTGGCCAAGATGCGCCTGGCGCAGCTTAATAAAAGAGTGATGGTGTGTTCTGCTACGGAATGATCCAGAGTTCCAGGCGTATTAGCCACTAACAAGGACCTTTTCTTACAGATATCAAGGGGGACATGATCGTAACCAACGCCAAAACGTAAAACAAGAGACCCGGGAGCAAGGGACTCATAGAACTGTGTGCTATACTTCTCCGCACCGATGATCAAGCAGCGTGCCTTAGTCTCTTGATGGGCCTGGAGCATCTTTTCTTCTTCACTAACATCAAAAGGCAAGAACTCGAACTTCGCTACCGAAAAGATCCCTCTGCCTCGTTCGTAAATATCCCGTTGGATAATGATCTTGTCCATAACCAGCTCCTATCCTAGCTCTGCTCCTCTTGCAGTAAGTTAAAAACCAGGGTGTCTCGCAAGAGCGATGTGCCGCCAATTTCCACATTGCGTTTGAGTAAAACCGTAGCCCGATCATGGTCAAAGCACAGCTGGATCGTCATCATGCCTATTTCATAGTCGATCAGACAACTCCGAAGCAGCAAATTGTTCCGGTCCAGCCAAGCGGCTGAAGTTGCGCACTGCAAATTGTAATGGGGAAATGTGCTGATCAAATGCGCGTTGAGGCCAAAGTCCAGCTGATGGCTGCCCTGTTGATCCGTGTAGTGCAGTGTTCCCTTATCCGCCTCAAAACTGAGGAAGACCTGTTCGATGCCTAGTTTGTTGGGGCTAACCCTGTAGATCTTCCCATTGATCTGGGCAGCAAGAGCAGCATTTTCCGGACCCCGTAAAGGCTTCATGGCCGCGCCTTTTAAGGCAGTGTCCAGTCTTTCCCAGGCCCCTTGATTAGGCTCCAAGGGCCGATCTTCCAAGTTGGCCAGAACTTCGTCAAAGAAGGCATCAAAAACGGCAGTCCGCCCAAAGGGAACGCCCTGGATATCGCCTGTAGTGACAAGCAAGAGATCCTGATCGGGAAAACAGAGCGCATACTGTCCCCCCATGCCCAGCATGGCAAAGCCGTTATGACGAACACGCCAAAACTGGTAACCATAACCCTGACGTCCGTCCATTCTCTCTTCCCGGAGGGAGCTGTCAATCTGTTTGCTGACCGCGTCTTTAATGTAGTCCTGGGGCAAGTAGCGCAGCCCCCGGTAGGCTCCTCCCCGCAGTACAAGCCAGGCCACCTTAGCTACATCCAAGGGAGTGGCCATGAGGCCGCTTCCACCCATGGACACGCCCATGGGATCAGTAAGGATATAGGCTTCTTTGGAGAACCCGATTTGATCCAGAAAGCGCTTACGCAAATAGTCTAACAAAGGCATGCCTGCTAGTTTTTCCACCAAGGCCGCCAAGGTATGGCTCGACGATGTGTCGTAGGAAAAAATCGTTCCAGGCGGATGCGTTGGTTCAACTGCAAAAAAGCTTTGCACCCAATCCTCAACGGGACGGCGCTGGTACGTGGTTGTCGCATGGGGGCTGGCCATGATCAGCATATCCCTGATCGTCGTCTCCCTTAGATAGGGGTGCAGGCCCTGGTTGGGCAGCTTTTCAGGGAAATAGTCCGCAATTTGGTGATCAAGGGACAGCTTACCCTCTTCCTGCAGCAAACCGATGGCCAAAGAGGTGAAGCTCTTGGTCACGGAAAACATACGGTGCAAAGTTTTGGCCGTAAAAGGCGCGTAATACGCTTCAGCCACAAGCTTCCCCCTGCGGATCAAGAGAACACTATGCATGCACAAATCATAAGCATCAAGTTTTACGATGAAATCTTGGACATGTTCTGATCGAATCCCCACTTCTTCGGGCTTAGCGTAGGCAAAGAAACGATCCATCTCTTTCCTCCTTGACGTGCTAAGAAAAGTGTACGGCACCATTGGCCTCTTTGAGGTAATAGGTATTGTCAACTCTGGCCACTTTGGCATAGGCTTCGTAAGAGTAATCTCCAGCCTGAAGCTGGGATCGATAGGTAAACTCATGCACCTGGAGGTCCGCAGCTGTTCGGCCGTCTCGGAATGCTTCTGCAAGCACCCGGCCATCGATCCCGCTGTCTACTTCCAAACCCAGCAAGTGAAGCACCGTCGGCACCACATCGATTACGCCCGTGGGATGACGGACAACCTCGCCCTGCTTAAAACTTGGACCGACACAGAGCATCGTAGTCAAGAGTTCATAAGGGCTGCCGGCCCCGTGGTAGTGAGCATGATATCCAGGGCACATACCCAAAACGCCATAGTCATTGGGCCTTGGGGACCAGCGGGGAAAAAAGAACAGATCCGGGCTGCGCTCATGATCAAGTTTCAGCAAGGAATAAGGAAGGACACCTTCGAGGGGCCTGGCAGAAAAAATCGGACCGATTCCCTCTTGCTGCTGCAAAAAGGTGACGATCTCCTGCAGAGCATTCTGCGCCTCGGACTGGATATAAATACTGTTGAAGTTGACAACGAGGGCTTCTGGGCTGGCATCTGTGCTCAGCCACCTTATGGCATTATCTGTAACAGACTCCGCGGCAGGATCAGAGCTGATAAAGCCGTGATCGGACATGAGAAAAAGGTCGGTGGAATCGAGTAAACCGTAATCATCCAGTGCGTCAACCACCTGTCGCACACAGTCGTCAGCGAGTCTCAAAGCTTGATTTACGGTAGGCGATCCCAAGTCATGTTTGTGCTGTGTGCGATCGGGCTCAGACAGCCACAGGACTGCAAAGTCGGGCTTCAATTCAGGCAGCATATACTCTGTCAGAACCCGAACTGCGTACTGATTCCGCCCCACATCAGGCAGCGTTTCGGCAGGTCCTTTGCCAAAGCGGCTCTCCAGCATCTCCCTATTCGCAGCAGGATAGATATAGGAATGGTTGACACTAACCCCATAGCCCTCCGGATCCTGCAGATAGGTGCCCCCGGTGCTAAAGGCCGTGGCAATCGCCACGCGCCGGCCCGCTCGCACCAAGCGCTCCGCCAGAGTTGGAACCGCGAGTACCGGCCCTGCAGGCGACTGATGCAGCCGCTGAAGATCCTCATAATCCTTGGTACCGATGGCTCCTCCCAGTGCTGGAAAATAGAGGCCGTTATTCATGATCCCATTCCTGCCAGGATAGCAGCCAGTGGCCAAGACAGCCGAGGCAATCCTGGTCTTCGAAGGAAAAGAGGCGAAATTGGACGTAAACTCCACCCCTTGCTTGATGGTACTATGCACAAAGGGCATCGTCTCCCGGGATATCATGTCAGGACGCAGTCCGTCCATGATGATCAGAAGTACTTTGTTGGCCATAGCAAATACCCCCTAGGACGACCGGCTCACCGCCGTACGGGATTGGATTCCTTGCAGTTCAAGCTCCTCCGCACGATGGCAGGCCACAAAATGATCGTGCATCCCCTTCAGTTCCCTTAGCTCAGGCGGTTCACGCTTACAGATGTCTTGCACATAGGGACATCTGGTATGGAATTTGCAGCCTGGAGGCGGATTGGAAGGATCGGGCACATTGCCTTCCAAGGGCCTGAAGTCTCTGCGGGACCTGGGGTCCGCGATGGGGATCGCCTGCAGAAGCGCCTCCGTATAAGGATGTTTCGGATTCGTATACAGGCTCTTCGAAGTCGTCATTTCAACCACTTGCCCCACATACATAACCATGATGCGATCGCTAACATGCTCCACAACGCTCAAGTCATGGGCTATAAACAGGTAGGTCAAATCAAACTGTTCCTGTAGATCAGACAGCAAGTTGATCACCTGGGCTTGTACCGAGACATCCAAAGCGGACACGGGCTCATCACACACAATGAAACTGGGGTTCAGTGCCAGGGCTCGGGCGATGCCGATCCTCTGCCTTTGCCCACCGCTGAACTCATGGGGATAACGTTCCAGTTGATAGGCCCCTAACCCCACATGACTCATCAGCTCTTTAACCCTCTCCTCCTGCTCCTGCCGGGTTCCGATCTTGTGAATATCCAAAGGTTCAGCAATGATCTTCTTGACCGTCATGCGAGGATCAAGGGAGGAAAAGGGATCCTGGAAAATCATCTGAATTTCCTGGCGCGCCTTCTTCATTTCGTGCTTGCTTAAGGCGAGCAGATCCACCATTTGGCCACCTCTGCGGAACTGAACTTGGCCGCTCGTTGGCTCCATCACTCGCACAATACATCGTCCCGCAGTGGTTTTCCCACAACCGCTCTCACCCACAACCCCCACGGTTTCACCTTTGCGGACAAAGAAGCTGATTCCATCCACTGCCTTGACATTACCAACAACTCGCTTGAACAATCCCTTTTTGATCGGAAAATACTTCCTCAAGTCATCGACTCTAAGGATTACGTTATCATCTTTCAAGGCAATCGTACCCCCTCTTGTTCCCACAGCCAGCACTTGACGATGTGATCACCCTCCAGTTGGTAGGAGGGCGGTTCTTCCTGATGGCAGATATCCATCGCTTCCTGGCAACGGGGAGAAAAGTAACACCCCTTGGGGAGTTCATTCATATTTGGTACCGTACCCTTGATGGGAACCAGTCTTTCCTGACGTCCCAGCGTGGGGACTGAAGCTAAGAGACCCTTGGTATAAGGATGCCTAGGATCATAGAAGATGTCGTCAACAGACGCCTTTTCCACAACATGACCTGTGTACATGACGACTACACGTTTGGCCATCGTGCTGATCACGCCCAGATCATGGGTGATAAACTGCATAGCCATCCCTAGTTTTTCTTGCAGGTGCAGCATCAGATCGAGGATCTGTGCTTCGATGGTGACATCGAGGGCCGTCGTTGGCTCATCAGCAATGAGAAAACGCGGGTCGCAGGAAAGCGCCATCCCGATCATCGCACGTTGACGCATACCACCGCTGAGTTGATGGGGATACTCGTTAATTCTCCTGCTCGGAGCGGCGATGCCCACCAATTCCAACATCTCAATTGCCCGTTCCCGCCCCTTTTTCTTACTCACTTTCTGATGCAGACAGACCGTTTCAGCAATCTGCTCACCAATGGTGTAGACAGGGTTGAGGGCCGTCATGGGCTCCTGAAAGATCATGGAAATCTCACTACCGCGAATAGCACGCATTTTCGGGCTGTAAGGCGGAAGAGCCGTTATCTCAACTCGTTCGCCGCCCTTGGTAGTGTACATGATCTTTCCACCAGCCACTCTGCCACGGGGTCCTTGTACGAGATTCATGATGGAAAGGGCAGTTACACTCTTTCCGCAGCCGCTTTCCCCCACAATGCCGACGGTCTCGCCTTCCTTGACATGGTAGGAAATATCATCGACGGCCTTGACCACTCCGCGATCCGTTTCAAAATATGTTTTTAAACCCTGTACATCCAGCAATTTATCTCTTTCAACCACGTTTCCGTCCTCCTCACACTACTACCCAGATTAGGGGCTCCTGACCTCGGATTTCTCCTTAGGCGCCATGCCGCAGCTGCGGATCAAGCACATCCCTCAGCCAGTCTCCAATTAGAGAGGTCGTTATTACCAGTAGGGCCAAAACGATGGAGGGGATAATCGTCAACCACCAGGAAGTAGCGAGATGGTCCCGTCCTGAACTAATCATCAAGCCTAAGGATACGGCCGGGGGCTGTAAGCCCACACCGAGAAAGGATAAGGTAGATTCGGAAAGGATGATCGAGCTCAAGTTGGACGTGCTTAGAACGATGATGGGAGAGGCGATGTTCTTCAGAACATGCTTGACAGCAATGTAGAACTGTGAAGCGCCTAAGGCCTTCGAACACAGCACGTATTCCTCTTCTCTGATGGAAAGAATCTGTCCCCGCACCAAGCGGGCGTACCCATTCCAACTTAATACTCCTAGAACCACAATCATCACAGTAACACTGGGCCGAACCAGTACAACAACGACAATCAAGATCAGAGTTCGGGGTATGGATTGCTGCAGCTCGGCCACGGCCATAATAATGTTATCTAATATTCCTCCGCCTAATCCGCTCAACATACCCAAACTGACACCCAAAACAGTACCGATGATCACGCCAAGTGCTCCAATGACCAGAGAACAGGCCAGTCCATAGACGGTTCTGGAAAGCAGGTCTCGACCAATCGGATCGGATCCCAGTACATATTTGGAAGCGGGGTCCAAGAATCTGGGTTTGGCCAGTCGCCCCAGCAGATTTTGCGTATATGGGTCGATAGCCTCCAAGAAGGGTAGAAATACCGCTGCAGCTATCATGGCAAACAAGAGAATAAAGCAGATAATGATCATGGGAGGCATTTTCTTAATGCTGGTAAGTATGGACGATAAGGCTCGTTTTGACATTGCGCTGCTCCTTTCACTGATCAGTCGTATTTAATGCGCGGATCGAGTAAACCATAGGCGAGGTCAACCAGCAAATTGGCGACAATAACCAAAATCGCAGTCACAAACACAGCGTACTGCAAAACGGGAAAGTCTCGATTTTTGGCTGCCTGAATAATGAGCCTGCCAGCGCCGGGCCATGCATAAATGGTTTCGATCACAAAAGAGCCTGAAATCAGATGCGGCAGCCTAAGACCTATCAGCGTGATCACAGGTAAGACTGCGATGCGAAAGGCGTGTTTCATAATCACTGTGTGCCGAGGCAAACCCTTGGAGTCCGCTGTCCGAATGAAGTCTCGTCTGATCACATCGAGCATGGAGCTCCTCATTAATCTGGCTACGAGACCAGCATGGGAAGCGCCGTAGGTAACAACGGGCATAATCATATAGCGCCAATTGCCATATCCTCCACTGGGCAGCCAGCGCAACGTTAAGGAAAAGATGAGAATAAAGAAGATTCCTAACACAAAGTTGGGGATAGAGTAGGCCAAAAAACTGCTTGTCATCAAGAATCTATCCAGAGCACTATTGCGGTTGAGGGCTGCAATGATTCCGAGGGGAATGCCTAAGACGATCCCTAGTCCTAAAGCCCAGGACATCAATTTCACTGTTTGGGGAATCCGTTCGAGAAACAGACTTGTGACCGATCTGCGATGCAGGAAGCTTGTTCCAAAATCGCCTTGCAGAACACCCTTCACAAAAATGGAAAACTGTTCATGAATCGGCTTGTCCAGTCCTAGTCGTATGCGCGTATTCTCTATAGCCTCCATGGATGCGTCATCTGGCAGCAACCACATTACAGGGTCTCCTGTAATTCTGGTCGCGAAAAAGACGATGGTCAAAACAACGCATAATGTAATCACTGCTCTGGAAATCCTTCTCACAAAAAAGGCCATCTTCTCACATCCTTTTGGTGTCAAGAAATAACGATAGATCCACTCAAACAATGCGCGTATTGTATGAGTAGAAGACGAGAATACGCGATTCTCGTCTTCTCCAATCGAGCTTCAAATGAAGCGATTACTTGAAACTCAGGTTGTGCCCACCGAAATCCATAATGTGGGCATAGTATGGGTTCCAGACGATATCTGCACGCATGGCCCAACTTTCAGGCGCAAACCACAGCTCGGTTGCTGGCACTTCTTCCCGCCAGATAGCTAACATTTCCTGATAAATGTCGTATCTCCTGTCGGGATCCAGCTCTCTTTCCAGTTCTACCTGCAGTTCATTGTATTGTCTGCGTAGTTCAGAATCGGGCCAGGTTTGGGTAATTTCCGTACCATCCTGCCTGGTAGTTCCGATCCCCCATTGCAGGGCTTGTGCGGAGAAGTCTGGGAAACGCATGGTATTTGACCAGGTATGGACATTAAAGTCTGGGTTCTGCCATGCCTTCTCACTGAATCGAATCTGAGCGTTAACTCCAATCTGTCTCCACATCTCGACGATGATTTCCGCGGCTTCATTGGTGCCAGTATAGTAGTTGGCGACCCCGTCATAGTAGAGGACTTCTCCCTTGTACCCGGATTCGGCCACCAGTTGTTTTGCCCTCTCTGGATCATAAATGTTTTGGGGAATGTCTTCGTTGACCATGCTTCCATATTCCCTAAACTGGTAGGATCTTGGAACTTCTGTGCCGCCAAAGAACAGCGCATCAACGATGGCCTGGCGATCAATGCCAAGGGCCAAGGCTTGGCGTAACAGCTTATTATCCGTGGGCGGTTGTGTGATGTTAAACGTCAATATGTGCATGTTGGCAATGGGTTTACTGAGCACATAAATGTGGTCATAGCCCTCTAGGAAACCTACCTGGTCAGGACCAATGGTAGAGATTAGATCCACTTCGCCATTGATCAGAGCTGTCATTCTGGCAGCCAGCTCAGGAATCTCGATATACACTAGCTCCTGGACATTGGGTTTTACACCCCAATAGTCTTCAAAAGCCCGGAGCACGATGCGATCCGGCTCAAAACTCTCAACCATGTATGGGCCCGTGGATACAGGCTTAGTAATGTATGCTTCCTCCCCAACCTCTTCGATATAGCCATTGGGAATCGCAAAACTGCCCCAGAGCGATGCCAGTCTGGTCAGGAGAATGGGATCTGGATCAGCCGTGGTGATGCGGAGGGTGTAGTCGTCGATTACGTCAATGCTGTCAATGGTTGCTAACATGGCGAAAAAGGATCCCGAACCGGTTGCAGGGTTCATGGCCCGATCCATGCCATACTTGATGTCGTGGGCTGTCATGGGCTGCCCATTGTGGAACAAGACGCCTTGCCGCAAGGTGAACTCCAGCGTGTTGTCATCCAGCCATACCCAACTCTCAGCCAACTGAGGGGTGACAATAGAAGGATCTTCTTTGTCGAAGTGAACTAACTTTTCGAAGATATTGAACATGACACGCTGGCCTTCGTTCCCCATCGTGACCTGGCCGTCCAGTTCGTTGGGGAGACTTGGAATACCGATTCTCAGAACGTCTCGTTGGTATGCAAATCCCAAAGAGCTTGCCATGAGAACGAAGACAGTTACGAGCAACAGCGATACGGTTGGTTTTACTAATCTCATCTCTGAAATTCCTCCCTTACTTTCTTTCCTTCAGTCGACAGACCCAATACGCTGAACTGCTCACCTCCTAACCACAGTACAGGGAACATAGCTTCGCAAAACTATTCACATTCATGCCAGTTACAGCCTCTTTTTCAGGTATCCGATATCATTTGTCAACAGGGCCATGATTCCATAATCCCGCGCTTGCTGGGCACCATCCAAATCATCCGCGTAAAAGAGGTTAGGTGTCAAACCAGCCTCAAGGGCTCTTGCCACAGACTCTTTTGTGTAATTGGTGCGCCTAAACTGTAACCGTGCACAGCGATACTTGATGGCATTATCCACGAGCAACTCGGGGTCCTTGGCTGCATCGGCCAGGCAGCATCTGGGAATGAATGCATAGTCTTCCAGAGCCACTTGGAGCATCTGAGCATCGCCGGCAATGTATATCTCCGGGTATTTTCGCAGATCATACCTTTCCGTAATGTACGCCAGTATATTGCCTGTTTCCGAACCGTCTTTAATGTGGATGTTCATGGCAATCAAACCGCCGAATGTCTGGAAAACCTCATCGACACTGGAAAAGCCTAGATGTTCCAGAACGGTGCCATCGGGCATTTTCAGGTCGGCCTGCTTCAGTTCCTGCATAGTGAAGGAGCTCGTAGGTCCTTCTAAATTGGAAACGCGATTCACTTCAGCATCATGACATAAAAAGGGAATTCCATCACTGCTCAAGCGCAAATCAAATTCGATTTCGTCCGCTCCTGCCGCAACCCCTGCTGCCAGAGATGGCAAACTGTTTTCGGGAAAACGCTTACTCCATCCCCTGTGTGCCACGAGTCTCATCCTGTGCCTACCCACTTCCAGTTGTCCCCCTTCTCGGCGCTGTACCACCTAGATTTCCTTTTTCGTAGAAGTACCATTGGCCTGTCTCAAGTAATAGGTATTGTCAATTCTAGCTATCCTCGCTGTTGCCTCGTAAGTGAAGTCCGGGTACTCCGCTCGGCTGGTGAACGAAAGCTCTTTCGGAACAATTTCTCCTGGGCTGGCACCGTCTTTCATCGCCTCTGTTAACACTCTACCGTCTAGGATTGGGTCGATGGGCTGACCGAAGAGGTGCAGCACCGTTGGAGCTATATCAATGTTTCCTGACGGCGTGTTAATGGTGGTGCTGTCCTTGAAGCTTGGACCATAGGCTACAAGGGTTGCATTCATTTCATAGCGGCTCGTCCCTCCATGACCGTGCCCTGGAGTTCCCTTGGCGATGCCGGGTACACCGTATTCACTAAGCTCAGTGGTCCAATGGGGGTAGAAAAGGATGTCCGGACTGCGCTCATGTTCCTGACCGATCAAAGCTAAGGGCAGTGTACCGCAATTGGGGAAGGACGAGAAAATTGCTCCAATATCTTGATCTTGCTGCAAGGCGTAGATGATCTCAGGAGCAGCATGCTCTTCCCCTGGCTTGATGTAAATGCTATTGCCGCCGACCAAGACAAACTTCGAGGCAAGATCCTCGGGGAAGATTTCCTTAGCCATAGAGGTAGAAAAACGCGAGTTTGGATCGGCGGAAATGCATCCGTGATCGGACAGGATCAAGAGATCGGTTCTATCCAAGAGGTCTTGCTCTTGGAGCGTTTCCACGATGTCTGCGATGCATTGATCCACCACGCCAAGGGCCTGGAGAGTCTCTGGCGCACCCGGCCCGTAGGGGTGCTGGGTCTTATCGGGATCCGAAAACCAGATCATGGCCAGATCAGGTTGGAGCTCGGCGATAATATGCTCTGTAAGGATCCGCGCGGCATACTTGTTCCTCTCAACATCGGGGAACTGAACCTTGGGAGCACTGCCAAATCGAGCTAAGATAGCGTCTTTCCTGGCTTCGGGAAACACAAAACTGGGCGATCCATTGTTTACACTAAAACCGCGCCTGCTGGGGTTTTGGATAAAACTTGTACCCGAACTGCTGGCGGTGGAAAGTGCAACTCGAAAACCAGCTTGATCCAGCCTTTCAGTCAAGGTGGGTATAGACAAGAGTGGACCCGCGGGAGAGCTGTCTAGTTGCATTAACTCTTGGTAGTTGGAAACGTTGATGAATGCTCCGTTGCAATACAGCTGATTGTTGACCAGTCCATGTTTCGATGGGTAACATCCGGTTGCTATTGTCGCCGATGCCACTCTTGTTTTCGAAGGGGAACAAGTATAATGGTTGGAGAATCTTACGCCGCGCTCTGCAAGTGTCCAAAGGGTGGGCATGGATCCCTTCGTGATACTATCGGGTCTTAGAGCATCGATTACTATGATGATCACCTTGTTTTTCTGCATAGCTATCTCCTTACAATGCGGTCATGAAAGCTTGACATGGGGCAATCTGCCTGAGCCGGAACAAGGCTTGGATGTTTGCCTATCAGGTAGACAAGTTGAGACCAGTACCACTCCCGAACTCATCCGATGTGTTGTACAGACACCCGATATGTATAATTTAACATGGTTCGAATAATATGTCAAGACACTATTGCAAATAAGAATTTCTTGTTGCACAGATAGACAAAATCAGGAAAAACCATTGCTAGGTGCAAAAAAACCTGTAAAGACCCAGAACCGCGGTCTCACAGGTTTTTCTCCGCTGCTTTCGTATCAGGCTAGATCAAACGCCCTCTTCCTGGGCCTTCTGAAGAAACTTCTGTTTGGCATACTCGCTGACTCCCTCCGCTGCATCAGCGGCCCTGCGCCAATCTCTCCTCTTTTCATAATAGTGCATTTTTCGATACTCCGGTGGATCATCCATCAGATCACTGTCTGTTCTTTCAACTCTGGGTATGGCGATAGGAGTGAAGACGCGAGCCGCTGCCTGACGGCAGACAGGGCATGGACTGCTCTTTTGACCCTCGCTTTGTGATAGCTTGTAGTATGCTTCAAATGGCTTATTGCAGTTACGACAGAAGTATTCATAGACAGGCATTGTTCGTCCCCTCCTCCCTTAATGATCTTTCTTTTCCTCTTTTTTACTCTTGATATCGCAATATTTCACTTCCCTTACTCAATCCATCTTGAGCTTTGCCTCTAGGAAATGTCTTATCCTGGGGTTTTGCAGAGATTTGAGTACAACAAAGACAACCGCACGGTTTTTCTTTATTGTGGCCTCAGGATTCCACAAACACTCCAGGTGACAAACCTCCCATGTCTTACGGCATCTTGTGCCAAATTCCTTCGTACTGTCTATCCTAGAGGTGGAACGTCAATCATGCTTTCTGGCTGGGTCTGTGCCCTAATGGAGGGTATTGCGCTTGACTGCCCCGGCTCAAAATGATGGTAAAGCTGTGGTACTGATACATCAAGTCCATGAACTTCAGCTAATACTTAAGACGCACCTTTCCCAGCGGCTTGGGAACAGGTACTCATCGGACTTTGAAAAAACCATACGACTAGGCTGCTACAAACTTTTATGCCGCCGCTTGAGCTGCATCAGCCGTTACTACCTTGATTTTACTGGGATCATACTTGGTACCCTTTTTCAAGAGGGCAAAGATGACTCGCAAAAGCTTCCCGCATAGTGCGATGAGTGATTGCATCTTTGTCAAAGGGTTCTCTGCGCGAGTTAGGTTACGCTGGTGCAATGAACGAAACTCTTCATTTGTTGCGAGAATTGGAATCATGGTCTGGAACAATGCGTGGCGAAGTCGACTGCGTCCTCGTTTACTGATCGTGGTTTGCCCTTTGTACTTACCCGAGCTGTTTGCACGCAGATTCAAGCCAGCGTATTTGATCAGTTGCCGGGGATCCTTAAATCGTCCGATGTCACCAATCTCACTTACGAAGATGGCAACAGCAACCATGCCGACGCCCTTGATTGCCAACAGTTCTGCAGCATGGGGAATCTCGATAAGACTCTCCTGCATAGCGTCTTCCACTTGCTCCATCTGCATCATAAGAAGCTCATACTCTGTCATGATATTTTGTAGACTCATCACCGCAGACACGCTACCCTTGGTTCGACCAATGGATTGCTCAGCAGCTGAACATAGAGCTTGCGCCCTCTCAAGGCTCGGCCTTTTCATCCCTTCCCGCCAGGCCAGCAGTATTTCTTGGGCCCCTGCTTCAACCATCCGTTCGGGTGTGGAGAAGCGGCGTAGTGCTATCCATGCAGCCTTTCCACGCCAGTTCTTAAACACTGTCACAAACTCCGGGAAGTAAATGTCTAACCACCTAACAATCTGATTACTTAAGGATCCAACTCGTTCCTGAATGCGCTCTCTTTCTCGTACCAACTCTCGTAGTTCTTGGTAACTACCTTCCGGGATGTAAACATCTCGGTAACGACCATCTTTGACGAGCATTGCAATTGTCTTGGGATCCTTCTGATCGCTCTTGCTGGGAGTATTGTCATCCAGCTCTCTAGCGCATTTTACGTGGTAAGGATTCAGGATTGCCAACTTATGGCCACGAGCCTCAAGGTGATCTCCTAGGTTAAACCAGTAGTGCCCTGTCGGTTCAAAACCGACAATAGCCTCGGTCATTCCATGTTTCTGCTGGATTTCTTGTACCCAGGCATCGAAGAGCACAAAGCCCTGTGCCGAATTTTGAAATCGCAGCAGCTTACCTAGTTCGACTCCTCGATTGTTAAAGGCCCTGGCATAGTGCCAGTTCTTTGCAACGTCCACTCCAACAACCAATGTTTCATTTTTGATTTGCAAAATCCGTTCGTTTTGTGTACTCTTCATGTAGAGACACTCCCCAATTCGTATTTGTGCCTTTCCCGGTGGATCAGCACAATACTATTGTATTGCGGGAGGTCTCTTTTTTCAAAGTCCGTTCTTACTCATTACAGGAATGCTTTCTAAAACCTGACCAGAAACCACCTAACCCAACCAGTTGGTAATCAGCTTGAGCAAAGTTGGGAAAAAAGCAATGACGCAAACCATGCGAGCTGTCTGCATAATAGCGATGCTGGGTGTGTCAGCACCGATATCCTCAGACAGATAGGCCATTTCCTGCCGCCCCCCGGGACAAGAGGCAAGTACACTGGTCAAAAGGTCGAGTTTGGTCAGCTTATGAATTAAAAACCCGATACCAAAGGAAAACGTGATGGTACCAATGAACATGATCACCAGCGGAATCAGCAGTTCCCCCATGGAAGCAAGAGTCTCCGGCTCCAGACGACATCCTACATACGCTCCTGAGGAAATCTGCATGCACACTCTCAGTCGTTTCGGAAAGGCTGCCTCGCCCCTGGCCACACAATAGAAGGTGCCCGCCAGCATGCTGCCAATTAAGGCGCCAGCAGCTATTCCTAGAGAACGAAAGGCAATGCCGCCTATGGCAGAAATAGTGACTAGCAGTAGGAAATGGACGCCTCGGGCAGCTGCCGCTACCATCTCCCCTTCGGCCCCGGATTCTCCGGCTCCAAGAGCGACGCAGCTCTCAGGGCTGTGCTTGTCTTGATACGCCCTCATACCGCCGCTCAGTCTCGTCATGATAAAGGGCAGACAGGTATAGATGATCACCAAGCGGGCCAGCTGCAATATGGCTACATGAGCTGCATTCGCTCCCAGTTCCCCGGCGACAATGGCCATTTCTGAAGCACCGCCTGGAGCAGCTGCAAATAAGGCGGTCGGAGCACTCAACGAACTGAATAGATACAGCGCTGAACCGAAGACCATGTTTAGCACAAACATGCTGGCAACAAGGATCAGGATCGGGACGGTCAGTCGTTTCATCCCAAGCAGAACATCCCTGTTCATTCTGCTGCCGATCATGGCTCCGGCCAGGAGCTGAACCACGACACGTAAATCTGCGTAGAAGACAGCATGATGTGTGATCAGGTTAAAGATTACAGTGGCCACCATGGCGCCAAGCATTGCGCCAGCAGGCAGCTTCAGCTTATAGCCAATCACTCCGCCCACGGCGGCGATAGCCATAGTCAACAGAAAAAACAGGAATGACTCCATCGCACCAGGTCCCCCAAAGTCAAGCAGCAATCGATTCTGTGTGTCTCGTTACCTATCGCAGTCAAACAGCTCTTAAGATTGGCGTCTGCTCAAAACCCTCTGCCCTTTCCCTCGACTAAAGCCTGATAGGTTCTTTTGGTTTTTCCTTGATAGTCGCCGCTGCGGTCCAGGGCAAAACCACGACCAACCACAGTTGCGACTTCTGCGTCAATTCCCGCAGGGAGCCTTTCACGCAGCGTGTTCAGCAAATCTCGAGCCCCCTGAGGCGGGCTGCTTCTACCATCCAGGATGAGATGTAACCACACTTTTTTGACGCCCTTGGCTGCTGCAGCCTGGACCACCGCCAGCCCTTCGTCCATGTTTCCATGGGAACTGGCCTTGGTGAGCATAGTCAAGACGTGGATGTCGCTGCCGCGCCGGACGGCCGCCTCTAAACTTTGCTGGACAGCTTGGCTATGATGGAGTTCTCCCGTCTCGAGAGCTCGGGCAATGCGGAGTTCATCTTGGAGAACAACTCGACCGGCTCCTAGTGTAAGATGGCCCGTTTCGGAATTACCCGAACGTCCCGGGTGCGCACCAACGGCTTCGCCTGAGGCGGCTAGGGTGATATAGGGGCATTCCCCGGCAATCTGATCCATACAAGGGGTGCGGGCTGCGAGGATGGGATTGCTGTCCGGATCGGAGACGCCGATTCCCCAGCCGTCAGCAACCACTAAGACAATGCGATCGTAAGTTCCCTGTAAGCTTGCTCTATTCACTCCATCCATGCTGCCGGGTACCGGAATCCCCATCATGGTCAGGAGCGTAGGTGCTACATCCGCCAGGCTCGCATCATCGGCTTCCTCCAGCCCTACAGGGGGACCTCCTTCGGGCACAACCAAACCAAAGGGAACCCGACTGGTAGTGTGACTGAGGTTAACGCTCCCGTCATCCTTCCGGAACTTCTCAAGCAAGCCGTGATCGGCCGTCACTGCTACCACATAGCCATACTTGGCCGCGGCAGAGCAGATCCTGCTCAAAGACTGATCAACTGCCTCGGCACAGTCAATATTAGCCTGCCAATCATCCAAATGGCCGATAATGTCGCCTGCCGCAAGGTTCGCTAGAATAAAGTGTCGACCCTGGCCTTGCTGCTGATCCATGGCCCCCTCCACAGCCGCGGCAACCTCTGCTGTGCTGGTTGCCGGCTTTTGCAGGAATTCCGAGGAATGGGGACTAGGCACTATAACCCACTGCTCGCCCCCGTAGGCTTCTACACGCCGACCGTTAAAAAAGTAGGTCACATGGGCGGACTTTTCTGTTTCGGCTATCCTGGTCTGGACAACCCCAGCCTTGCTCAACACCTCACCTAACGTCTCACTGGGTTTCAAAATGGGGAAAATGGTGGGCAGATGGGCAAACCTATCATGAAATTGAACTAAGGTAACGACACTCAAGTCTGGTAGGGGCTGAACCACAAAGTGACCGAAGTCAGGATCAACAAGGGCTTCCGTTAACTGTATTTGGCGGTCTCCCCGTCGACAGCAGAAAAACAGAGTATCCCCATCCTTGATCCGCCCTACCGGTATTCCATCTGAAATACGAACAAGGGGCTCCATATAGTAATCCACTTCTTCATGTCGATAACATTCTTCCAAGCGTTGCTGCAACGAGGTTATTGTCGGCATACCAGATCACTCCTGCTTCGTGTAATTTGTACCTTGTTCCGATAATTTCCCAGCATATCCCAATGATAAGTCAATAAACTTCCTTTCGAGTCGCATGTGAATTCTCCTCCTGCGAAAAAAATCCTGCCAAGCTCTTGGTCTCCCCGCCTCTGGCCATAACAGAAAATTCACTTGGTGCTCCCATCCACTCCATAAAATAGTATCGTCATAATAAAATCTTGATAAATCAGGGAGACTATGTTAAATTGAGCATATCGGGTGTCTCCTTAACTTATAGGATGTCTTAGGACAAATCGTGAGGGTGAGATTTATGGCAACCAGAAGCAGTTCTCGTGACGTAGCTGACAAAATCAAATATAAAATCCGCGACGACAAGATGACGTCTGGGATGATGCTGCCCTCCATTGAAGACTTAGCGGCGGAATTGGGCGCCTCCAAGGGAACGGTCAGGGAAGCGCTGATGGGACTGGCAAGTGTCGGTGTGGTTGATGTGCAGCATGGCAGGGGGACATTTGTCGGCAAGCCGGAGGTTAAGGAGATCGTGGGCTCCACCTTGTGGCATCTCAACGAGGCGGTCAATGCCCAAAACATACTGGAAGTGCTGAGAGGACTAACAATGCAGGCTGCGTCGCTGGCTGCCGAGAGGGCGACCCCAGTGGACATCTCTGCCTTGAAGGATTCGATGGAGAAGTTGAGAGCGTCCCTACGGAGAGATGATCGAGCAGAGTTTGCGTCCCTAGAGCGGGACTTCTACGAACGAGTCGCGCTCACTGCGCGGAACGAGTTGCTGGCCCATCTCATGCTGTTCTTGCGAGAGCTACTGGAAGCGGTACACTCCACAGGGATCAACGAAAAGCCGGATATACTGGTCTATGAGCAAATCATCTGGGCTATTCAGGAGCAGGATGGTGTCAAGGCGAGCGCTTTGGTGCAAGAGAACTTCCATACGCACAGGCAAACACCCCCCGATCAGGATCTCGTCATCTACTATGACGGTTTAGGGACAGGTTCTGTGGGCGGCTCCTTCTACACATTGGGTCAGGAACTATCCGGTCTCATATCTCGCTTTACCCGTATCCAGCCTGTCGTCAAGGCTACGGGCGGCGGAATCGATAATGTCCGCTTAACCCAGGAACGAAGACTCGTCGTTTCCATATCCCAGATCGATGTGGCGATTAACGCTTTCCATGGCAAAGGCGATTTTGGGGTTCCCAGTCCGGATATTCGAGCACTCTGTTATTTGCCCAGTCTGGAGCTTCAGATTTCGACTCTAGAGTCATCCAACATTCACGACTTGTACGATTTGCGCGGGAAGACGATCGCCATCGGCGCGCAGGGTGGTGCCAGCAGTAGAGTGGCCAAACGGGTCTTGAGGAGTTACAACTTAGAGCCCGAAGTGGACTACAAACCGATGATCTACCCCTTCTCTACAGCAGTGGAGATGCTCCACAACGGCCATGTAGACGCCGTTTTCTTCCTATCTATCGGACCCAGTCAAGCCCTGGTGGAATTGGGATGCCAACGGCCTTTGCGCCTGCTACCCATCGCTGAGGATAAGTTAAAGAAGTTGACCGATCGGCACCACTATTGGTTTATGGATAGCATTGAGGCGAATACCTACCCAGGCCAAACAAAAGAAATCCACACCCTGGGCATCCCTACGGTACTGATTTGTCACAAGGACCTGCCCAACCAGGACGCTTACGCCATCACTTCCGTTGTTTTAGACAATATTCAACTGCGAGCCTCCCTTGTGTATCAGGGGAGAGAATTCGCTAAACTGCACAGCAATGTCGAAACCAGCATACCGATTCATCCTGGAGCTAAACAATATTTCCGCGAGATCGGTGTTCTCTAACAGACGCTTTTCTACCGCGAACATGTTGTCCCCAGGACAGAGAGACACAAAGGAGTGGCCATTGAGATGAACGAATCGACGACGAAATCTTTCATGAACATCGCCCATCGGGGTGCTTCGGGGCATTATCCAGAGAACACCATGCTCGCCTTTCGCAAGGCTCTAGAAAAAGGTTTTAACTGGATCGAATGCGATGTCAGACTGACCGCTGATCAGCAAGTGGTGGTGATCCATGACCGTCTGGTTGATCGGACGACGAATGCCACAGGCGAAGTATCCAGTTTCACCTTGACCGAAATCAAAGAACTTGATGCAGGTTCGTGGTTCGCAGAAGAGTGGGCTGGCGAGCAAATCCCCACACTGGAAGAGCTGCTGGTGTTGATGGAGAAACACCATGCAAGACTAGTCATTGAAATCAAAGACGGGATCAACTTTCCCGAAATCATTGAAAAAGTCCTCACCATAGTAGATGCAGCGGGTATGAAGGAAGCGGTCAGCATTTCCTCCTTCAACTGGGAAGTGCTCGAACAAGTCCGCAAACTGGATCCGGAAATCTCCCTTTCTGCCCTGGTCTTGTTCGATCCTAAAGCAGAGGAACAGTACGTCCTGCGGGACAGCGGAAAAACAAGGGTGTACAATTCCGTAGACGATTTGCTCCAAGACTGCCTCGATCGCCAAGTTGACATTGTGTGCCCACCAGCCGACGAGACAACCTCGGAAATGGTCGACCGGCTGCACCAGCACGATCTGCTCGTCAGGGTCTGGGGACTAAAGAGGCTGAATGATAAGGAAATCGAGGATTTGCTGAGGATGGGAATTGATGGGGCGACTGCAGATTATCCCGATCAATTGGAAGAGAAGTTGAGGGAAATGAAGATCCGACTATAGCGTTGCTGCCAGATTGAACCAGGGCACCCCCACAGGACCAACCTGCAATGGCCAACTCTGCAGCCGATGCATGGATATGCGGGGCGGATCAAACCACTCTGGCCGAATTCGGCCAGAGTGGATCGACGCTGTTTTCCGGTCAAGGATGTAGATTGCGCTCGAATTTGTCCAGTTCCGTGCGCAAATTGGGATTTCGGACCTCCACATACATCCCCTTCACTCCCCTGGATCTGGTATGGATCAGTGTGGCCAACTCCAGTTTCTTGAGGGCGCCGGAGACGGTGGAAGGAGCAGTATACGTCTGTGAAGCAATGGCGTTTAGAAAGACCTCCCCGCACTTCCAGTCAATTTCTCGCATAATGGCGCGAGAAGCCTTTTTCTCACTAAAGCTCAGTGATTCTACCGTCACTTTGGCCTTGGCAGCCTGTGAAGAGAGGGCTGCGGCCCTTTCCTGTTCCTGTCTGAGCATTTCAATGCTCACGATGGCGCAAGTATATTCACAGAGCACCTTATCAGCCTCGGAGAACTGATCTTCGTAGCGAATGAATAAGATGCCGGCGGTCTTCTTGAACATGGAGAAAATCGGATAAATAGAGTAATACCTGTTCTGAAAGGTGCAGCGTCCCACATCACCATACGTACACTTTGGATTTTCCTCATACAGACCGACAATGCTTTGGTCCTGGCTGTTAAAACGCTCCATGTAATACCCGGGGAGCTCTTTCTCCAATAAAGAACACTCAATGTACGGACATAGAAACGCAGGCGCCACGGCGCAAGCGAAAATATGCCCTGCGTTGTCAAAAAGATAAATATTGCAGCCCAGAATCTTGCATAGTTTTTGGCAAAGGGCGTCTAAGGGTATGACAGTGGTCGCGGATTTCCCGAAAACCATATTCAGACTTCGAATCTTCTCCACAATACCATCCATCATTCCCCCTCCCTTCTTTCCTTAAGATGCAAGGCGCCGCAGTTTTCATGCTTCTTCCGATCCGATTAGGATTAGTTCCTCTTGTCTGCCGTCAAGAAAATCCACACGTCCGTCCTTACAGATGTCTTCCTCAAGGTACATATAGACCAGCTGGTCATCCCAGATCTTGATCGGCTCTGCCACATTCAGCTCCAAAGCATAGAAGGTTTTATCCTCAATGGGGCGTTCCCCGGGACCAGGAGCGGCCACCTGGTTGCCGTACTGCCCAATGCGGGGTCCTGCGCCATGGCCGAATGTGCCGATGGGATGGGTGTACACCATCGGGTTGAGCCCTTCATCCTGCGCCAAACGAATCGAGCGCAAAAATGCCTCGTTTCCCGTTGCACATACTCGGATACTTTCCCGAACAATGTCCTGAAGCCTGTTTCCTTTTGTTAAAAGGTTTGCAAACTCTTCTGGCGCTTCTGTTTCGTCTGGACCCAAGACATAGGCCACCCACTGCAGATCGGTGTGTAACTGGATATGCGTCCCAGTCAGACCAATATCACAGTGCAGGAGATCTCCAGGCAAAATCACTTCATTGAACATGCGCGAAATGGGACTTCCCCTTCGCTGCAAATCCACATCGGGACCAAACCAGTAGAGGAAACCCAGCTCACAAATGAGCTCACGCATAAACCATTCCACATCGGTGGTCGTGGTTTCCCCAACCTTAATCACTTTGGAGGAAAAGGAGTAGTTGATAATCTCGTGGGTTACATTCACCAGGGTTCTCATCACTTCTTTTTCCAGGGGGGAAACCCTCTGCAGCCAACGGGTTGTAAGGGATTCACCATCACAGAGTTTGGCGGCATCAGCTAGAAGGGTGTCCTTGATTTGCTCATACAGCGTGGATGTCAGTCCATCGCAGAACCCATCGATAAAGCTGCGATTGATGGCGATTTTTCTTGGATTGCATTCTCGAATAACGCGGCGGAGAGTATCCCAGACATCTTCCTCGGGACGCTGAACGCTCTCATAGATACCTTCCATCTCGGGCGAGTGGGGGCCCATCATCATTTTGCGGATGTTCCCTGTCTGAGGTTGACGATAAAAGGCCAACATACCAAGGCGCCGCACATCGTACATGTCCCAGGGGTAAAGAGTTTTTAAAACGGGATCTCGCCCATTTTCTCTCGCTGCCACCAGCCAAAAATCAAAGCCCGATTGTTCCATGGCCCAAGGCAGCACCACTTCCAGCCTCTCTTTGAGGATCCTGGTACTCAAATCCGCTTGGTTTCTCAAGGGAAGCAAATCGGCCTTCTTGAGCTTGATGCGCAACCTCTCCAGCAATTCTGCACGCATATGTGCTTCCTCCCGTCCCTGTTTACTTCGTTTTGGCCAGTCTGAGCAGAGCGGCCCGCATACGCCTGGCAGCCTCCTCCAACTCCGCCTCATGCATCACGCCATGGACCACACGGATGTAGTCCTTCCCCTCATGACCATAGGAATCGCCAGCGTTCACAGCCACCAAGGCTTCCCTATTCAGATACAGAGCAACCTCACTCCCTGAGCCAAGCTCGGAGACATTGATCCAAGAGAGAAAGCCGGATTCGGCCAGACGCATAGAGACTCCCGGTAGATCATGGAGGTGCTCAAAGACGATTTTCCGCCTGCGATCGAAACTTCGAAAATAGGCCTCAGTATAGCTGTCATCTCGCAAAGCCGCGATCGCTCCCATTTGAGCAGCCGTATTTGTAGCTCCCAGCACGGCAACGGCTGTTCCGTACATTTTGTCGATGACTGCATCATCCGCCACGATATAGCCAACCCGCAGACCACTGAGCCCCATACCTTTTGAGAGGGAAAAGACGGATATCGTCCGCTCCCACATACCCGGCAAGGTGGCGATGGAGACCATTTCCAGACCATCAAAGCAAGGTTGTTCAAAGGCCTGGTCTACCACGACAATCAGATCATGCTTGATGGCAAATTCGGCTAAAGCGAGGAGTCTGTCTCTGCGATAGACGGCTGTTGTGGGGTTATTGGGATTTGTTAAGACAATCATTTTGGTCTTTGCGCTTAGCCTTTCTTCAAACTCCTCGATGCGAAACTGAAACTCGTCTTCCATATACACCGGGATTCGCACCACAACCCCACCAAGAATCTCCGTATTTTGGAAATTATTGGGGTAGCTAGGATCAATAACCATCACTTCATCACCATTTGTGATAAAGGGCAGCATGGCAAAGAACAAACCGGAATCGGATCCTGGCGTCACCAAAATGTTGCGCTGCGGCACAGCATCAATTCCATTGACCTTCTTCAGCTTCTTGGCAATCTCCGCCTTAAGTTCGCCATGGCCAATGGGAGGAGTATAGTGACTCGCAAAGCCGCTTTCAATGCACTCTATCATCGCCCGGCCCACATGGGAGGGCATGGAGGGTAGGGGATAGAATGGGTCGGCCCAGGCCATGAGAGCTCCGCCCCGTTCAGCAATTTTCAATACTGCATCTCCCACATCCGCCTTCTCTACCTTGGAGAATAGCCCTCCCTCAGCCTTCCTAAAGGCAGGAATCATCTTTTCTACTACCATGTTCCACTCGTTCCTTTCGCTCATGCTCTAGATACCCTGCCAAGAGGGGAGATCCCGCCGAGTTTGTTAGGATGTCCCGGATAACCCGGCCATCCTTCATCACGAAACGCACATCGTTGAGGTGTCGGACAGCAGAGTAAGGATCCTGGGGAACGGCGATTAGATCCGCCAGTTTACCCGTTTCCAGTGTCCCTAGATCGCGAGCCAGTCCAAAGAGGAGGGCAGGAGTTTGTGTCGCCCAGACAATCAGATCCCGGGGAGCAGCACCGAGCTTGGCCAAAGCTTCCATTTCCCTCACCACGCCAATGGTTCCGTTGACAAAAGGTGTAGGAAGATCGCTCCCTAGAGCGATGGGGACACCCATCTCCAGGGCTGTCTCTACTGCACGTCGGTGCGACTTAGCTGCTTGTTTCACCTTGGTCACAGCCCAATCTGGCAGACCAACCTCACTCCAATAGCTAGGATCATCTGTAACCACAAGGGTGGGGACATAGATGACACCATGATCCTTCATCACCTGCAGGGCATGTCGATCCAGGGCGTAGCCATGTTCGATTGTGTCCATACCAAGCTCAGCGCACATCACGGCTGCTTGAGCCGAAGCAATGTGTCCAGCCACATGTCGGCCCCAAAGGTGCGCGACCTCAACGGCAGCTTGCACTTCGTCACCCATGGTCTGCAGCGCATCAAAGGCCTCGTGTCGACCGACAATTCCCCCCGTGACCATAACCTTCACAAGATCCGCGCCTTGATAGACCACGTCCCGAGCGGCTCGCCGAAATTCATACGGGCCATCATAGCCCTGGCCTTGGATAGCGCCATGCCCGCCAGTGGAAGCAAGGCCTGGCCCAGCCGTGAAGATCCTGGGTCCTAGGTATTCCCCACAGTTGATACCGTCTCGCAGGGCAAAATCCAAGCCCCCCTGGGTGCCCACCACACGCAGGGACGTAACGCCGGCATCGAGGCAGGTGAGCGCTCTGCGGTAAGCGAACAGCGTGCTTTCAGCCAAAGAGGGCTGACCTGCACTATCTGGGATCAGACGAAAATCCAAGTGCGAGTGCATGTCCCACAGTCCGGGTAAAACATAGGCCCCCTGCAGGTCATAGACCCGATCGCTGCAGTGTAAACTGCAAGCATCCCTTGGTCCAATCCATGCAATGCGTTTTCCCTGGATGATGAGGACAACATCATCTTGGGCCTCCCTGGTAACCCCATCAAGGAGACGCAGGTGAGTGAGGGCGATCCTATTCATACCACTGCCCCCTTACATATTCAGACGAGATGACAAGCGACAAAGTGTCCACTGACCGCTTCCTCTAGTTCAGGAGTCTCCAGGGCACACTGATCCTGGGCCAAGGCACACCTTGTTCGAAAACTGCAGCCCGAAGGCGGATCAATCGGACTGGGTACATCCCCAGCCAGGATAACCCTCTTGCGACTCTGCTCCAGATCTGGATCGGGTATGGGAATAGCGGACATTAACGCCCTTGTGTAAGGGTGTAGGGGATTGCGGTAGAGTTCGCCGGAATCGGTTAACTCCACAATTCTCCCCAGATACATCACACCGACCCGATCAGAAATGTGTTTGACCATGGACAGATCATGGGCGATGAACAGATACGTCAAGCCCAACCGATCCTGCAATTCCTCTAACAGGTTGACAACCTGCGCTTGAATGGAGACATCCAATGCTGAAATGGGTTCGTCCGCAATGATGAACTCCGGTTCCGATGCCAAGGAGCGGGCGATGCCGATGCGCTGGCGCTGCCCTCCAGAAAACTCATGGGGAAACCGGGAAGCCTGCTCCGAATTGAGGCCGACCATTTCCAGCAGCTCGCTTACTCTATCATTCCGCTCCTTTTTTGCACCCACACCATGGGCTAGGAGGGGTTCGAGGATAATATCCGACACCGTCATCCTGGGATTAAGCGATGCATAGGGATCCTGAAAAATCATGTGCATGTAGCGACGATGCGGGGCGAGTTCCCTTTCGCTTAAGCGCGAAATATCGGTTCCTCGAAAGACGATCGAACCAGAGGTGATGTTATACAAACGAGTAATACAGCGGCCAACTGTTGTTTTGCCACAGCCTGATTCACCGACCAGCCCTAGGGTCTCGCCCCTTTTGATGCTGAAGGATACCCCATCAACAGCCTTTAGATAGACGCTTTGCCTTTTGAAAAAACCGCTGCTGATCCGAAAGTGCATCCTGAGATCGTTGACATCAACTAATGTTTCTGCTAGATTCACTGATCTGCCCACTCCTTTCGTTCCACTTTTGGAGCTTGGGGATGCAGCAGCCAGCACCGAACTCGGTGGCCTTCCTCAAGATGAAAGAATTCGGGCTTCTCTTCATTGCAGACCTCTAGGGCATAATCGCAGCGATCGTAAAATCCACAACCTCGCTGGTCCATCATCAGATCAGGTGGTTGCCCATGGATAGGGTACAGTGTCCTCTTGCGATCCAGATCTAGGCGCGGTACCGCTCTCAAAAGCCCCCAAGTATAGGGGTGTTTTGGTGCATAGAAGATCTCCCTGACACTGCCTGTTTCCACAATCCTACCCGCATACATCACGATCACTCGATCAGCCATACCCGCCACCACGCCCAGATCATGGGTGATCAGAATAATGGATGTACCCAATCGATCTTTGAGATCTTTCAGTAAGTCCATGATTTGCGCCTGGATCGTAACATCCAGGGCGGTTGTGGGTTCATCTGCAATTAAGAGTCTCGGGTTGCAGATCAGAGCCATAGCGATCATGACGCGCTGACGCATGCCCCCTGAAAACTCGTGGGGGTACTGCTTTAGCCGCTGCTCAGGATGGGGCAGCCCCACCAGTCCCAACATCTCAGCGGCTCTTTGGCGAGCCTCACTCTTGCTCATCTTCTGGTGCCACCGCAGCATCTCAACTAGCTGAACACCGATGGTCAAGACCGGATTGAGCGATGTCATGGGGTCTTGAAAGATCATCCCAATGGATTTGCCTCTGATCCGCTGCATTTCCTGCTCCGACTTGTGCACAAGCTCATCGCCATCAAGGCGGATCGAACCGGACACAATCCGACCGGGCTCCGAGATAAGATTCATGATGGAGAGGGCTGTTACACTTTTTCCACTCCCCGACTCTCCTACCACGGCCACAACCTCGCCGGACCGAACATCAAAGGAGACATCGGATACAGCCTTCACTTCTCCGAGATGGGTAAAAAATGAGGTGTTTAGGTCGTGTATTTCCAGTAGTGCTTCCGCCACATTGACTCCTCCTACCTTCGCATCCTCGGATCTAGGGCGTCCCTGAGGCCATCACCTAAAAAGTTAAAACCGAGGATGGTCGTGCTGATAAAAATGGCCGGGAAGAACAGTAAATTGGGGTGGGAACGGAAGGCCTCGATGCCTTCCGATGCCATCGAACCCCAGCTTGCCATGGGCGAAGACACTCCCAAGCCCATAAAGCTCAAAAACGACTCCAGAAATATTGCTCCAGGAATTCCAATGGTCATGGATACAATAATGGGGCCCATGGCATTGGGGATCAGATATCTCAACATGATCTTGAAAGGCTTCACACCCGATATTTTTGCTGCCAGAACAAATTCTCTCGATCGTAAGCTGAGCACTTCTCCACGCACGAGGCGAGCCATCTCCAGCCAGCCTGTGACCCCAAGCACGATATATACATTGGTTAGTCCGGGTTTGAGTATGGTCATCAACAAAATCACATACAGCATCGAAGGAATACTGTCTAGCAAGTCAACGACCCGCATCATGGTTTCACCGACATAGCCCCCGTAGTATCCTGCGGTGGCCCCGTATAAGACGCCAATGATCAGAGAGATGATGGTGGCGACAAAGCCAACGCTAAGGGAAATCCTTGCACCGTAGGCGATCTTGACAAAAACATCACGTCCCAGATTATCTGCTCCCATAAGATATTCTCGTCCAGGAGGCTTGTAGGCATCGATCAAACTCTGATCACTGTAGGACTTGTCCGTCAGAAAAGGGGCAATGATGGCAAACAACAGCATGGAACCAACGATGATCAAACCAAGCATACCCATCTTGTGTTTGGTGAAACGGCGCCAAGCGTCCTTCCAATACGAAACACTTGGACGCATAAACAAGCTCATGTCCTTGTCCCTTTTATCTACAAAGCGAAAGCGGGTATCATTCATCTTTGGTTCCTCCTGCCAGGCTGATGCGGGGATCGATCAAGCAATAGGAGATGTCCACTAACAGGGTTGCAGTGATCAATAAGAAAGCATAAAACACCGTTAAGCCCATGATCACCGTATAGTCCCGGTTGAAAATGCCATTGATCAGATGCTGTCCTAAACCTGGGATCGCGAAAATTTTTTCAATGACAAGACCCCCCATCAAAATGCTCGCGGTGGTAGGGCCCAAGATGGTTAAAACGGGCAGAATCGCATTCTTGAGCATATGCCGGTAAAGGAGAATGTACCTGGGCATGCCCTTGGCTTTGCAGGTGCGAATATAGTCTTGCCCCATGACCTCCAGCGCGCTGGAGCGCATCAACTTTGTCACAAAGGCCAGGGGATATCCGGCCAGGGCAATGGTGGGTAAGACAGCCTGCTTGGCGGTGCCCCACAGGGCCGGTGGAAACCATCGCAATTTATAAGCGAACACGTACATCAAGAGGGTGGCAATGATAAAATTGGGTACGGAAATAAGTACTGTGGTCGTAAACAACCAGAAGCCGTCTTGCCATTGGTTTTGCCTTAGCGCAGATATGATGCCAGCTGGAATCCCCACAAGCAGCGCCAGAGTCAGGGCGAGGGCACCGATAGTGGCCGAAACGGGAAAGCCGCGGGCAATCAAGTCGTTGACTGTCTGGGTAGGATAGCGAAACGAGGGACCAAAGTCGCCCCGTGCGATGTTCTTAATGTAATCTACATATTGCTTTAAAAGGGGATCATCCAAATGGTACCGTGCGTTTAGGTTCTTCAAAATGGCTTCGGGCAGTGCCTTTTCTCTTGTAAAAGGTCCCCCAGGCATAGCTCGTGCTAAGAAGAATGTCAACGTGGCTATCAGCCAAAGGACGAGTACCCCGATGAGAATCCGCTTGAGTATGTACCGAAGCATCCTTTTCACTCCTCAATACGATCCCTGTCACCAGGTATAGCATCTGGGCACCGCAAGATACGGTGCCCAGACCATGAGTTCAACATGTCTACATCAATGAATCAACTACTGTGCAATGTACGCCCATTTGAAATCAACCATGTTTAGGATATTCCTGAAGACACCCTGTACACGGGGATTGGATAGGTATGTGCTCCCCTCCACATTAATGGGAATGAGGGGCATATCCTTCATCAAGATGGCTTCTGCTTGGTGCATTTTTGCCATACGCTCTTGTTCATCGGAACTACTGTTTACTTCTTCAATGAGGCGATCAAATTCTGGATTGGCATACTGCATGCTGTTCTGCCCGCTCTTGCTGGTGGCCAGCTCTAAGAAGGTCATGGGGTCAAGAAAATCGCCATACCAACCACTAAACGTCATGTCGAAGTCAAAACCTCGCCGCCGCTCTGAGGCAATCTTACTTTCAACGGAACGCACCTCGATGGTGGTGATATTCAAGTTCTTCTTCCACATCTCAATGCACGCTTCAGCAATAGCCTTGGTCTTTTCATTGGCGCTGATCATAATCTCAATGTCGGGGAATCCTGCCCCTTCAGGGTAACCGGCTTCGGCCAGGAGGGCCTTGGCTTTGGCTGCGTCCTCTTCAATGAGGGTACCGCCTACCTCCCGGAAATCCGTCGTACCTTCTGGCATACCTGGAGGTACGTAGGCGATGGCCGGTGTGGAACCGGACTTAATCACGCTATGGGTAATCGCTGCCCTGTCTAGAGCCATGGAAAGGGCATTGCGCACATTGGGATCGTCAAAAGGTGCTCTTTCGTTATTGAGGAAAATGAAGCGGGTGGCAATCACAGGCTGTTTCTTCAACACACCCTCTTTTTCCAGACGATCGAGTTCTGTCACAGGGAGATTGTCGGTTGTGATGTCAAGCTGCCCCGTTTCCCACATGATCAGCTGCGTATTGGCCTGCTCGATCATGAGAAAATCCAGCTGGTCAATGCTGACAGTATCCTGATCCCAATACTTTTCATTTTTTACCAAGACAATCTTCTCGCCATGAACCCAGCTTTGCAGCACATAGGGCCCGTTGGACACAAAGGAGCTGACTTGTGCCCCCCAGTCGGGATTCTCTTCCACAACATTCTTGTTCACAGGATGGTAGGTGGGAAAAGCAACAAGGCTCAAGAAATACGGTGCCAAACCCTCCAACGTCACTTCCAGTGTCTTCGCATCCACAGCCCTTACTCCAACTGTTTCCAGGGCGGCATGGATTTGTTCTTCAGCGTCGGCCGCGGCAAGATCGATTTCGTTTAGGGCTTGGGCTCCCTTAATGTAGTAGAGCTGGTAAGCATATTCTGATCCAGTTCTGGGATCCAGGGCCCTCTTCCAGGAATACACAAAGTCCTCAGCCGTGATGGGATCTCCGTTGGAAAATTGGGCGTCCCTGAGGACAAATGTGTACGTATTGGTGTCCTGATCAAAGCTCCATTCCCGGGCAACGCCTGGCACAATACCCTCAGGCCCTTGCCTGGTGAGACCCTCAAATAGCTGGTTGACCAGTACATGCTCGTTGGTTGTACTGGCCAAGGCTGGATCCACACTCCTTGGATCGGACCCGATGTTCATGGTGACGACATCTTTGGCCGCTGCCATGTGCAGGCCTAATTGAAGAACCAATACCATGACAATAAGCAACACTACAACACTTTTTACTCTTTTCATTTCCTTGCCTCCGTCTATGTAGTTTGTTGCATGAATCTCTCAATATCTTCTACGGTCTTTATAATCTGTTTGGATAAGACCTCATGTCCGTCAGCGGTAATCAACACATCATCCTCGATGCGAATACCGATATTTTCCTCGGGGACATAGAGGCCGGGCTCCACTGTGAGCACCATACCTGGCGCTAGTTTAACATTGCGGCCTCCCACATCATGTGTGTCCAGTCCAAGGTAGTGGCTTACTCCATGAAAGAAGTATCTTGACAGTTCTTCCGCTGTCTTGATTAGGCCAACCCTCTGACACTCTGCGGCCATAGTCGCCTTGGTAATGTCAAGCAGCTGCTCCAGCCCTTGTCCAGGTTTCATCGCTTCAATCGTTGCTTCTTGAGCCTTGAGGACGATCTCGTACAAGATCCGCTGCCTGGGCGTAAATCGCCCGGAGACCGGGAATGTCCTGCTAATATCGGCGCAATAATAGTCGTACTCTGCACCCACATCCACCAAGACTAACTCATCTTCACCGACCATCTGGTTGTTGTCTTCATAGTGTAAAACAGTGGCATTGGCGCCGGAGGCAATGATGGATGGAAATGCTGGGTTTTTGACGCCCCGCACTTTCAGCTCGTAATCAAAGGCCGCCTCCAGCTCGTACTCCCAAAGCCCAGCCTTGACCCGGCGCATCATACTCTTGATGCCTTCGTCGGTGATCTCGATCGCCCGCCTGATCTTTTCGATCTCTGACCGCTCCTTACAGACCCTGAGATTGCATAGTTGGTGATGGATGTTCTGTATTTGCAGATAGGGAAATCTGTCCTGTATTTTCCTCGCATACATCCTGGCTTGATCGAGGGGGTCGCCCACGTCACCTGTCTCAAAATCGAAGTAAACGTTTTGGAAATCCCTCTCCACCAAGGTACCTCGATTGCTGAGGAGCTCTGCGATACAAACATCCAGTTCATCCAGATAACGAATGGTGGGTATGCCCGTCAACTCCCTGGCCTGATCGATATCCATCATTTGTCCAATGCGGCTCTCTTTGCGCGGATTGGGCTTTTCGATCAACAACACTTCTTCCAGACAGTCTTCATATTTGGCCATAAGCAAAACAGACCGTTCTTTGGCAACTCCTGTCAGGTAGTAGAAATTCCTATTGGGAGTAAAAGCGTAGCTCTGATCGCCCGTTCTTTGTGGCGCCTTCCCGGCGAAAACAATGAGTAGCGATCGATCCAAAAGGCCGGCCGCCGCATCGCTTCGTTTCTCTTTGTGAAACTCCTGACTGATCAAGATGAATCCCCCAAGTGAATCGTCGTTTTTCGGATTCCGGAATCGGCAATTTTTTGCTCCGTAAACGCCCTAAATACCCCGGTTTAGCATTTCTCTATCCGTTATCCCTTAAGATTAGACTTAAGTGTGATGAAACCTCCAAAAAGTCGCGGGAAAAAGAATTTCGAATTCTCGAGACCCTACTTGGCCACGTTCCGAAAGCAGAAAGAACCGCATAAAAAAACCCCGGAATCCGGGGCATTAGGTGAACAGATGGTTTATTCACTCTCATTTAGGAGCCTATTGTACTCTAGAATGACGTCGGCACTGATATCTACCTGGGATTCGTAGTAGAAAAGGCTGGCGGTTTCAGCGATGATCGTATACCCGTCCCGCTCACCGATGATTCTAGCGATCATAGCAATATCTTGCAGCAAGAGCAGGTACAACTCGTCTGCCCGTTGTTGAATGGCGTGTTCTCCCTCGGCCGCCGCGATTTGGTAGTCCTCTATCAAGGCCGGGAGTTCCTCCGAGTCGGGATTCGTTTCCTGCAGCTCCACAATGGTCGCCTCCAAGGAATCCAGTGTCGCCTGCCACCCCGCAATCAACTGGCCCAAATCCTCGTTGGCGAGCTTACCAGCATCTGATTCGTCCATGACCCGGTCGATGTCGATAACGCCTATCAAAACGTTGGCTGAGGCCTGAATACCGCTGGTCAACAGCAACATTCCTACAAGTGCAAAAATCACATAAAGACTTCGTTTCATGATTCTTTCCTCCTACCGTATGCGTCTTCTAAAACGAAAGTTGAACAGCCAAGTGCAGATCCATCGCTTTCTTGTTCATCAGGGGGATTCCTGCTTGAAGTCGACCGTAGAAATGATCGCCGACTTGGATGTCTAGACCCACTCCTGTACTGGTCAAAAAGTCCTCTCTGCTGATGGGTTCTTCATTCCCTTTGAAGGGAAGGGCCCCGCCATGATCAAAGAAGAGGAAGCCTCCAAGGCCTTTGGCCACAGGGAAACTGTATTCAAAGCTCAACAGGTATCCCGAATCCCCTGTCAGCAAACCCTCCTCAAATCCGCGCACCGAGTTCATTCCCCCCAGGGCAAACTGCTGCTCGGGAGGCAATAAGCGGCTCGGGCTCAATTGAACCATGGCCTTGAAGTTCGCTTGGTTCCCCTCGGCATTGGACTTCATCCAGCCAAAAGACCCATTGTATTTGACAAAGTTCTTGTCTACGGCAGCCTGCCCATTGCCCATCGTCACCGAATGGTAGTTGCTGATCAGTCCAGAACTCGTCTGTTTCTGGCTGTTAAAGCCCGCGGCCACGGCACCTGTCTCGTTCTTGATCAGCTCTGTTCCGGAGAAGATGGATCTGGAGGTGTACCAGCTGTACTCCAGAAAACCATCCACAAGCCAGCCCGCTTCCACCCGCAAGGGGCTGGACAGGTAAACGGTACGTCCAAGGGTGCGCCCTTCAATCTCCAGAGATTCGAACTCTCCGGAAATGATCGCAGCGGAGCTGCCGTCGAAGCGAACGCCTACCCGGAAACCCTTGGTATTGATGGGCAGATTATATGAGATGGTTCCTGAAAGGGATCCCTTGCCTTTGGTGGCGCTGATGGACAGAGGATCTCTCAGGCCAAGCAGGCTGCTGTGGACCATACTGATGCCGGTCCGAAAGCGTCCGGCTTCGCTGCGCCCAGCATTGTCGGCAAAGAGCGCGATCTGACCCCAGGGCGCCTCTTCCACGATCACGGTAATATCGGTGGTGCCAAATTCTTCTCCAGGGGACAGCTGGCCATGCAAGGTGACGTCATTGGTCTGATTGAAGTACAAAATGTCCTCTTCTAACCTGTCTAGGCGGATCAAATCGCCCGGTTTAAGGGAGATCCTGTCCTGGAAAAAGCGATCCACTGTATGTTCGTTACCGGAGAAAACCATCTGACCGAGACGGCCTTCCACAAGCTGGATGTAAACCACTCCCCCCTCCACATCCTGCGGGGGTAGAAGAGCTTTTGCGGTCACATACCCCTTCGATCCGTACAGTGCATCCAGCGCTTCCACCGCTTCCATGAGCTCTGACACGCTGAGTTCTCGCCCTTCCAAAGGTCCTAAAATCCCTTCGATCTCCTCGGGACTGAGGATCTCTGAAGGATCGGTGACAATTTCATCCACGTAAAACCGGATCTCTGCGGAGTCCGCATCCAGGACCCCGCAGCTTGACATGGTAATGACCAACAAGAGTGTCCCGACCACAGACATCAATTTGCCTCTCAGCATCCTGCTCATATCCCTCCGATTATATTGCACTTCCGATTTGGATCACGTCCCACAGGTTCTCTTGATTCTCTTCGTCTTCGTCCTCTTCCTCATTGGCCCCTACTAATCCTTCGCTGTTCGAAAAACGACTGAAACTATGCCCGCTCAGGATGGAGCTGGGGATGTCACCCATGATGTCCGCAAGTTTTGTGGTGATTCTAATGAAGCTGTTGATGGTGTCGAAGTTGGTAATGATGTAATAGTCATTGTAGTTTACCGCATAGGCCGTTGTCCATATCTCTCGATCCGTACCCAGACGCAAGGAGAAGGGTCGATCCTCCGGCAGCAACTGCAGAGCGACGTTCTCATAGAGGCGTTTCTCTACATTGTCTGCAACAACGGTGTGATATCTGTTGCTGAAGGTGGCTTTGTTGCCGACTAGAACATCCAGGAACATGAGTTCATCGGTATCAGCATGAATGGTCATATCTGCGGCGTAGAGTTTCGTGAAGATAACTCCAATGGGCGAGTCGATGTTGAGTACGACTGAGTCAGCCATCCTCTTACTTCCGCCGCCGATCGCCACAAGCAGGGCCTCCGCCCCAATGTGCTGCACCGCAGGCAAGCGGATATGATCGGCATGAGCACGCAGGGATCGACCCACATCAGCCCGATCCACCTCCAGGTACTGACCCTCTCCCGCTACAGCCAGGTCGAGGTCGGTACCAGCGAACGCCTGCCCAACCCACAGATCCTCTAGGCCTCGCACAGTCACTCCATCACCAGCAGAGAGCTGTGTGATTTGGGTCTGACCATCGGGTACCCTCAGCCCAATGGAACCTTCCGCAGCGAGCATCTGGTCGGAGATCAGATCTCCTCCGCTCTGCTCCAGATAAATGTTCCCTTGGGCGCTGGCATTGAGCCTGCCCCCTGCCTCAGTTTGGATATAAGCGTCGTCCTCACCAATGCTGCCGTGGATACTGCTAAGTGTGATATCCTCACCCTTGATCTGGCCCCCGGTAATGGAACCATCGGCTGCGATTTCCACATCCTCCGTCTCGGATTCAACAGCCAGGATGTGCAGAGCGCCGTCCACCTCATGCAGATAAACCCCCAGATATCCCTGGGCTCTAACTGTTCCGGTGTTTTTGTTGGACGAGTCAATATTCAGCGGCGAGTCAGCGTGGCCAATGGCTCCTGTGACCGCCTGCAAGTCGAGACTGGTTGCGACTATGCTGGTTTCATCGGACCGGCCGCTGATGCTGCCGCCAGCTAGGATGCGAGCGGTGCCTTCTTGGGCGGAAACAAATCCTAAGGGTACATCACCCGTCACGGCCGTTAGGTTCACATCGCCTTCTTCGGACGTCACGGAACCTACCAGCACATCGTTTTGCGCAGTCACCGCGACACTGCCCGCTTGTGCCAGCACGGTATCCAGCTTGGCATCGCCTGTCCGTGCCTGGACATCTACATTGCCATAGGCCGTGATGGTCGCTGCCTCCACATCACCTTCGGCCATGATCCCGATATTGCCCCCTTGGGCTGCAGCGGTTCCTAAGGTCACATCGCCTCTGACCGCTCTCAGGTTCAGATCACCTAACTCGGTCCTTGCGGTATTGACCACCGCATTCTGATCCGCCGTCAAAGCAAGTTCGCCGTAGGCTGTCGCTGTCGCCAGCTGCACACTTCCCAAATCCGCCAAGATCCGGATGCTGCCTCCGGCGGCGTCCAGCGTACCGAGGTTTGCCTCGCCATGGGCCGTGATCACGATGTCACCGGTCTGAGCTGTAATGGTCTTCAGGTTGGTGTCGCCGGTTTTTGAGTCGACTGTCACACCACCATGGGCGGCGGCCGTTTCAAGATTGACATCTCCTTCCACCGCAGTCAAGCTGATGTTCCCGGCAGAAGAGGTGGCCGAGTCCACATTCAAGTCTCCACGGGTTTCCGTGATATAAATACCGCCAGGAGCATCGGCAGCAAAAGCTCCCTGCCCCAAAATGTCGATTCTCAAATCATCCTGATCGGAACCAACGGATCCATTCTGCGTCTCCAGGTAGATGCGCTGAGCACGAATGGCCGCCTCCGCATCTTCGTGGAGGGACAGTATGGAGTTTCTAGCGTCGATCGTTACCTTGCCCAGCAGGGTGTAAATGCCTCCCCCTGCAGAACCCACGTGTACACTGTCGCCGCCGTAGATGGTGATATCCCCCTCGCTCGTAATCCCTCCAGTATTGAGGCGCCGGACAGGGCTGTTGATGAAGATATCACCTTTAGCCTGAGCCGTCAGCTGTCCGGTGGGATCCAAACCGATCTTCAGGAAGCGGCCCTCAGTGCCGATCCCGCCATTTGCCGCTACTAGATTGAGGGATTCTGCCCGGATGTTCTGGTTGGGATCCGTGCCGTTTAGGATGGCATGTTCGGTATGCAGGTCCACATGCCCAACCGCGTATATTGTGTCGATGTTCAGGTCGTGAGCAGGCGAACTGATATAGATGTTCTCCCCGGCGCGGGCCGTGAGGTTAAACCTGCCGATATCCATCACCATCGCCTGCGAATCTGTTCCAATACTCCCCCGTGCCGCTTCCAGAACCAGATCTTGGCCCTTGATCGCGGCCTCACCGGCCGCGGCAGCATGGGAGATATTCTGGCGACTTTTGATCCTGATATCGCCTCCCGCTTCGATCCGAGCCAGAGCCAGGTCTGCCTCAGAACCAAGGAAGATGCTTCCGGCTGCCCGGGCCTGGATCAGTCCTGAAGCCCTGAGATCCAAGTCTTCCTTAGGAACAATCTGAATCTCATCATCGGAGAGGATGGTAACATCTTTGCTCTCTGCTGTAAGGATCAACAAGCGCTCCCAATCCTCCAGCTCAGTCCATGTTCTGCCATTAAGTTTGATATTCTCATTGGCAATATCCTGACCGATATTACCTGAAGCGATCAAATCGACGTTGCGTCCGATCACGTTTGGTTCTTCGATCCGCACCCGGGTATCCGACGTCTCCTTGAGTACCCCTACACCAATAGAGTTCCTCAGCTGATCTTCGGTCCAGACAAATCCGGCGACCAAGGAATGCCATTCGTCGTATACGGCTTCATCGTACTGGTCAAACAGGAGACTGCCCGACCCATCTGTCGGTCGCAGTACCGTATAGGTCCAGTCCGGAATATACGTATCGCTCACCGAACCGTAGGTCTGATGTAGGTCATGGAGTTCACGGGTCATCTTCGCTTCCAAAGCCCGGATCGTATCACTGTCCCAACCCAAGGATTCGCGATAGTAGCGAATCTCATCGTCTGTGAGCTTGATCAGGGAATCGGGATAGTATATTTCTCCGCCCAGAGCGGATCCATCGGCACCCACTTGGCGTTCTCTCAGCTGCCAGTAATCTGCGTACTGCCGGGCCTTCATCCGCTCGTAAGCGGATACAGTGTGCAGGGCACTCTCTTTGGCCTCTTCTCCGGTCAGGCCCATCTCGCTCCACAGTCCCAGCAATTCCGCTTCGACACGGGTGTCAATAATCTCGTCGGTATTGTTGTCCAGGATGCTCCCATCTGGCGTGTGCAGGATGACATCGCCGCCGAGCGATTCGACCTGGTTCAGATAGAGGTCTCCGCTCACTTCTGTAATGTGAATATCACCGGCTGCCAGCACACCGAGGCCGCCGGAGCTGCTGGCCTCGGTGTTGACACGCAGGGCCCTGTCAGCGGAGGCCACATTGCCGTGCGCCACGTTCAAGTTGACCGCCGTTCCGGTAACCAAGGAGCTGTCGGTTTGCCCGTAGATCCCTGTGTCCGCCCCTAGATACACATCTCCATCCTGAGCACGAATGCTGCCTAAGACAAGATCACCTCGGGTTGCTTCTAGATAGAGGTCACCTGAAGTGGTGTCGGCATTGACCACACCATTGTTGACCAATTGCAGACCCACCGCCTGACTCGGACTTCCCATACCGGCGGCACCCTTAAGATCAACCGTCTGCCCGATGATTCCCGCTAATTCGTTCCCAGTTTGGGTGATCGCGCCCTGGGTAGACTGGATGTTGGTTTCTCCCAGCGAGTTCCGCAGGGATCCGTCAATGATGATCCCGCCCTTAGAGGTCACGCTCAAAAGGCCCTGGTCATAACCTAAGAACTCGATTTTGATGGGGTGGAAAGCGGCAATATTGTGGCTGTGGAAGATCACTTCACCCATGTTGCGAGTATTCGTTCGTTCCTCCTTCATGTACACGAGATAGTTCGTAACTCTCTCCCAAGATCCGTAGGACCAGCTGCCAACAATTGGATAGACCGTGCGATCATACCAGTAGGTGTCCGTCTTGCCGTCGACTACCCGCAGTACCGCTGCTCCCACAGGGGTCTGTAACACTTCATTGTAACTTTCGATTCCGCTGTAGCTCGTTTTGGTCCGCGTATCGAATCCGAACCACTTCTCAAAGTACTCAATTCGTTTTTCTGTCCAGGTCCGTTCATCCTTCACTGTCCAGGAATAATACTGATTCGCCCGGGGGGTATATTGGGTTCGGCGTCCACTTGCCTGTGCTACGGCAGTGACTAGGTTTAGCTCGCCCGTGGCTTGATTATTGTACGTATAGACAGTATTGCCCTGGCGCTTGATCACCGTTTGCAGTGGGCCGCCGCCATAAGCCTGTTGGCCCGTATCAGTAATCTTGATGGTTCCTTCGATACCATTTCCAGTGTTAATATCCTTCAAGCGCAAGTCGTAGTTTGTCTGATTATCCACTTGGATCTGGCTGTAACCATCCATGACTCTGAGCTCTCCAACGCCTGTGTTCATGATATGTCCGTAGAGTTCCATATAGCCGCCCATGGTAAAGATGGGGGCCAGCTCCAATGTATTGTCAACGGCATCGTAGAACACGGCTACTTTCGAGATATCGCTTTCAACATCGGTATTGATACTGAGGCCACGGTAGATCCTGTCGGTGACCTCACCTCGGTCAAACTTGGCCTTGTATTCGGCAATTTCCGCAGCGAGGCTGGGGGGAATGACCAAGGTCCGCTGGGGCAAGCCGCTTTGAATCACACCGTTAATGTTGAGGTACTGCCCACTCACAAAGATGTTGTTGCCTGCTAGAAGCGATGGCTCATAAGGACCGCTCAGCCCAAAAATCTGCTCAAATGTCTGAGTGATGTTCTTGTCCGTTTTGCCGGCCTCTGCAGCCTTGATCACGGAATCCCAATACCCTTGAATATCATGTGCAATGTTGCGGAAACCATCTTTGTAGCCGATGGTGATATCGCGTCCAGCCGTAATTCTAATGCTATCGGCCACAATATCCACTCCATCTTTGATCTGCACGCTGCCATAGGTGCTGGTCAGCGACACTGCTCCGGTGAGATTACGCACATCGCCATCAACAAAAAGGTCAGGCGCCCTTGTGCCCCCATAGGGTACGTAGGCATTGATCACCGAGATCCTTGACTCGGTATTGTCCGCCGTCAAGATATTTGTGAACTGGGCTGTTTGGTTCCGGTTCCGCTTGTTGATGTCAGCTAGGCTGGAAACCGAAACTTGGTTAAAGACGATACGTCCGCCAGCTTCATCTGGAATGGTCATTTTGTTAGTCCTGAGAAAGTGGGGACTCTCGTTACGTACCTCGATGAGGGTATCACCCGGTGCCAGAAGCTTCCCGCTGCCCACAAGGTTATCAGCTGTAATGTAGATGTTGCTGGACCTAGCTTCGATCTCCTGATCCACCGTCAGGACCTGCACATTACTGGTATTGCCTAATCCGCCTAACTGAGCTTCAAGCATAGCCTTCTCTGCCCTGTACCTTTCAGCCAGGGCCTGAATGCCAGGCCCGCCATCGGGGATGTTCAAGGCCGCAAGTTCATTTAGCCGCGCATTGATTTGGCCAATCCGATTCTGTAGTTGCGTCTTGGTTTGTTCATACTCCGCTTTGCTCTGGTTATTCTGATTGATCTGGTTTTGCAGGACAGTGTTGGCATTCTGTGCTGCAGAAATCCAGCCCCTCCTAAGACTGATCGCTTCTGCGTTCTTCTCTTCGTCTTCCGATAAAGCTGCGATTTCAGCATTCCAAGTGGCAATATTTTGATTGTTGGCCGAGATTTCGTTTGCTTTCTGGTTGTTCGAAGCAATATAACTGTTGATATCTGCGGTCAAGCCGCTGATCAGAGAATTGGTACTCGTCTTTTCCTGATTCAGCTCCTCGATCTCCCTAGCCACTGCAGGATCAGTAGTGGTACTGGGGCTTTGCCCCGTCCTCTGGTCTAAGGCTTGGATCAAGGCAGTCAGTTCATCGATCCGCTCTTGAATTTCATTGGATAGATCCTCAGCATTGGCGCTGATGGTATATCCTTCACTGCTGCGGCTGGCATCCACTTGGCCGTCGGGCCCAATTGTCAGAAAACGCTTGTTTTCAATTCCCACCTCAGCAATTCCATCCACCCTCACTCCAGTCGTCAAGCTATCGCTGGAGCGTCCGGCTTTGATCTCCAGCGAAACATCGCCGCCTCCAACCAGATCACTGAAGAACTGGCCGATCGCTTGCAGCGCTTCCCGATAAAGATCCTTGCCTACACCATAGCCCCGTACATTGCGACTGCCGCCATCGGTCAAGAGGCGCAAATGGCCCACGGATTCCAGATGTGAACCCGTATTGATGACAACATCGCTTTTCTCCGTGAGATACGCATCTGCGTCGGGCTTGGTCTCAATGGGCAGAACAGTCTTGTTCCAGAGGTCGGTATTAGCCAAAACGGTCTGGGTGGCCTTCTGACCTGTACGGTTGCTTCCTATGCGCAAATTGGTGTCTTTAAAGGCCAGCAGATGCACGTCTTGCCCGATATTGATGGAAGAGTTGATGGATGCTTGAGAAAGGGTCTTGCCCTGAGCTGCACCTGCTCCTCCGTACGTCTTCACATTGGCAGCGGTCTGAGTATCAGTCCTGTTCCAAACAGAAAGGTCCAGATCTCCCACACTGGTGAGGGTGGAATTCTTGCCAATCTGAAGAATAGTGTTCCTGGCGCTTTGGATTTTGGATTCGGCGAGGGCTACCGAAATCGCCCCGCCTGCATCGAGCTTGACTCGGTCACGAGCCCTCAGGTCACTGAACCCCTCAATCACCAAGGCACCTGGGTTTTTGCGATCGCCCACGACGGCCAGCAGCACATTCTCACCCAAGGTTACTTTGGTATCCGCGTTAATCATTGTCTTACTCTGGACCGCAGCGGCATCAACGACACCGCCAGAACCCGATTGGACATTGTGCCCCTGGACCCAGTCTTTGATTACCCGATTGATGGCCAGAATGCCCAGGTTTTCCCCTTCAATCTTGGAATCGTCATCAATTGAAGCTTCCACCGTATAATTCACGGTGTTATCAGTGCTGGCGCCACTAGCTCCTAGCAGCGATGCACTGGTACTGTCTGTCTTGGCGTTGAAATCTACCGTATGTTCCGCCTTAAGTTCTAGGGATGAAGCGTCTGCCTCCACATCTTGCCCAATCCAAGCTCGGGCCCCTCCGCGAGAGGAGGTGGCGGCGTTAGCTGCTGTTCCTGCCACAACGCCTCCCGAACCAGCGGTTGACTCGGCATAATTGTCGTCTCGACCTTGCGCGGAGATACTGACAGTGCCTCCTTCAATGGCCACTCCCTGGCCTAGATGTGCGCTGATGGTACTGTTCGAGCTGGCGAGGGAGCTGTTGCTTCCAACGGCCACAACGCCTGCCGTGATCGCGGTAGAATCTGCCTTTTGCGTCGAGTTTCCTTCCGCGAGAACCTTTAGATCGCCTGTTATTCTTAGAATACTGTCGTCACCGACAAAACTGGTAACATTGGTAACATTCTTGGCTTCGCTAATGGTCGCATTCACTCCCACCAACCCTCCGCCAGAGGCTTCAGATTCGGCCAAGGTTCCCCCGCCGTTCGCCGGGGCGAGGGAGCGAGCCTGAATGGTCAGTTTGTCACTGAAAACGGCGTTTTTGTTGCCTAAATACGCCATCACTGTAGGCCGATTATCGGCTACCGCCTTGGATACGCCGACTGCAAGCCCTCCGGCATTGACTCCCCGGGCCTTGGCCTCAGCCTGCGAGCGGGCTTCTCCACGAATGCTCACAGCGCCGCCCACTACACTTAGATTTAGGGACTCGCCAGTTGAGGCCATGGTCGATGAGTTCGCCCTGGCATTAGCAATCGACCCGCTGCCTGCAGCGATACCGCCCGCGCCCGATCGGGTCAGAGCGGTAACATAATCCGTGCTCTCGGCCAGAATCGAGAGATTCCCCGCTGTGACTAATCCGTTGAGTCGAGCTGTGGTTTCTCCCTGGGTCTTGCTGTCAGCTGTTACAGCTCCTGCAGCAACCAGTCCTCCGGCCGCTACACCATCCGCCTGAGCGTCACTCTTGTTACTGGAGCGGGCGACGATTTCCAGATTGGACCCTACCTGCATAAAGGTGGATCCAATGGACGAGGCTACCTGGGCCGATGCTTCTGCATCTGCATCGGATCCGTTCCCTCCTACCAAAGCACCTGTAGCCGAGACTGCCTTGGCTTCTGCACTGCCGCTCAATTTGCTGCCCGCTTCGTCGTAGTTGTGCAAAGCTCCAAGGTGGACACTCCCACCGGCGACAATATTTCCAGAATCTCCAATTGCAGCTGTAATTACCGGTTTGAGCTCGGCCTCAGCAAAGCTCAATCCTACTCCCAGCGCTGCTCCAACAAGTCCAATGGACTGCGCTTTGGCGCCACTGTTGGAGAGGGCCCTTACCTGCAGATTCCCCGCAACGTTGACTCGGGCATTGTGGCCAACCAGGGCGCTGACTGTTGGGTTCACCACAGCCGTGGCATCACTGCCTGCACCGGCCACTCCACCGGCTGCACCTCCCAGGGTTGTGGCTTGAGCAGTATCGGCGCCGCTACCAAATCGGGCTCGCACGGAGAGCGCTCCAACGGATGAACCTGCCTGCTGCCCTATTTCTACGCGATCGCCGATAAAAGCCCGGACTTGTCCACTCACTCTTACATCGGTGATCGATGCGCCTACGGCTAGTCCACCAACACCTACACCCGTTGTGTGCCCAGACACCCTCGGCGTATAGGCAGCCTCAAGCTGCACCGCCCCGGCCTTGGTGATCTCCACATCATCCTCGATGGAGGCTACAACTTCAGTTCTATCTTCAAGTATGGTCACGGCAGCCCCAAGCCCGGCCAATAAGCCTCCTGCTGGAGCAGCGCCGGTGCCTGTGAGTTGCGAATCACTCAGAGCGCCCACTGTTAATGCGCCAGTGATGCTAAGTTTGGCCCGCGGGCCCACTTGAGCCTGGGTAGTTCCGTGCAGATCGCCTATGATCACCGTACCTGAAAGAGCTGGGCCAGCTAAGCCTGCACTCGCACCCACGCCCACGAAGTCTGTATCGCGCTCTGCTTTTGACTGCAGAAGCAGAGACCCTGCCTGAACCGATGTGTCATCGTCTAATCGAGCAAAGGTGCTGCTGCGATCATCGAGATACACCAGGGAGCCAGCTAGGCTGCCGGTGTAGCCCACAGCCCCGGCGATGCTGTACCCCTCATAGCTTTGATCCAGTTCGGATGTGACCTTTACCGCACCTGTGCTTTGGACGTTCGAATTCCTCCCCACCGAGGCGTTGGTGTTGGCATTAAGGGTGGCAATACTGACTGCACCGCCAGCTCCTACAACACCCCCTGCAACCCCGCCGGTGGACTGAGATACCTCAAGATCTGTCGTAGCCTTCATGTCCAGACTGCCCACTTCTACCTGGGCTCCCTCTCCGATAAAGGCTTGGGTGCCGCTGACGGAAACGGATCCGCCAGAGTCCTGGGTTATGGTGCTGGTCTTAGCGTTCAGGCTGTCCCGGGCACCTTGAATATGTGTATCTTCGTAACCAGCTAGGAGCTGGTCACCTACATTCCCTGTGATCTGACCATGGGCGTAGTCCATAACATTCTCACTGCCGTCACTGGTTTCCAGTGCGGAAGTAGCGGATGTTCCATCGACGCTCTTGGAGTCGAGCTCCAAATCGGAGCCCACGGAAACAACAGAAACGGCACCGGCTACTCCCACTGCGCCCGCTCCTGCGCTCACAGCATAGCTTTCAATGTCCTGACCAGACTGGGCTTCGATCCCGAAAGCGCCCCTGGCCTTGATGTTCACACCGTCCTCTACATAGGCGGCCGTATTGTTCTTAATGGTGACCACATCCACGCCGCCGGAGACTCCCACCGCGCCCCCTGCCAAGGTTCCGGCAATAGAAAGCAGCTTAAGATCGTTTTTGGCCAAAAGATCCACATGCTGACTGGCGGTGGTTCCTGCAGTATCCTGGTTGATCCTGGCGCCATCTTTAATGAAGGCGTAGGTGTTGGAGTTGACGGAGTTCACAGCCACTGCACCGGCTGCACCGGCGAAGAGCCCTATTCCTCCGCTGGCTACCACATCCAAGAGATCCTCCTCGCTGATGGCATGAATGGCCAAAGCTCCACCCTTGGCGTTAACGTCGGCATCTCGGCCGATAAAAGCCTGGGTGTCTTTGTTAATTACGTTCACAGCCACGGATCCGCCCACACCGCCGCCTGTGACCGCTAAGGCCACGCCTCCAGCAATTGTGGTGTACTTGGTCGAATCCAAGGCCGAGAGGGAGAGAGACCTATCAGCAGTAACTTGCGCCCTGTCACCGATAAAGGCATGGGTCCTGTTGGTGAGGGAACTCACTGTGACCGCTCCGGAGATGGCCGCGTAGGCACTAGCTGATCCGGCCGCGGCAATGGAGAGGATATTCTCGCTGGTCGTGGCCGAGACGGTAATGTCACCTCGACTCCTAACTTCACTGTCGTTCCCGATGGAGGCGGTTGTGCCCAGCTCAACCACGGACACATGGGCCCCGGGACCCACCGCAACGCCGCCGCTCCCACTTAAGGCGCCGCCGATTCCCAGACTGTAATAGTCTGTCCCCGCGGCCACCAAGACCTTTTGATCAACACCGGCGTTTTCCCCGGTCTGGTTAATCTTGGCATTGCTCCGGATCTCTGCGCTGGTCTGGCTCTCAATCACGCCAACAGCGCCTGCTCCAGTTACAGCCACCGTTCCCGAAGCCGCACCTCCCACCGCTGCTTCCTCCAAGTGATCCTGGGTCACAGCTGTTACAGCTACACCCCGAACCTGATCTGTGGCAGCAACGGAGCTGCGCTCCTTAGTTAGAGATTCATTATCGATGGGGTCATTGGTTCCATCACCCGTCAGATCGCTGGCCGCGTAACCGGGACGGTCCACCTTACCATCTCCGCCAGAGAAATCCCGATATTCCTCGTCAAACTCACCAGTATAAGCGTTGATGGCCTCATGTTTGCCAAGTGCACTTACATCGGCAAAGGATCCGATATATGCTTCGGTGAGCCGGTTTGACGTGACCACAGCTCCCGAACCGCCTACACTTGCAGTTCCGCTGCCGGCTGCACTACCCGAAACCATTAATAACTTATTCTTGTTCAGGGCGGATACAAGTACATTGCCGCCTGTGTGAACTTGCGCGTACTCCCCGATAAAGCTACGGGTAATATTATCTATTGTGTAGACCCCGGCTGTACCTGCCACTCCCACGGTTCCGCCTCCGGCAAATCCGGCCGCAACGGAGATCAGGTTCTCCTCGGCATGGGCACTGACTCCCACGGTATTCCCCGCGTTGACGGTGGTCTGTGCACCTGAAGATGAGTCAATGTAGGCCTGGGTATCCTTATTGATCACCCCTACATCGGCTGCAGCACCGATTCCAGCGGTCCCGCCGTAGGACGCGGCCCCAGCTACACTCGTCAGATCGGTCTGATCCTCGGCCCTCACATAGACATTCTGCCCTGCTGAGTCAGTAAGAGTCAGGTTCATCCTGCTGCCTGCCCCCACAAAGGCGTGAGTTGTGGTATTGAGTACATTGACAACACTCGACCCGGCCACCCCGGCCGTTCCGCCATACGCTCCTCCTGCGCTAATGGTCAGGAGGTTTTCCCTGGCCAGGGCCTCAATTCTGGCTGTTCCCAGCACAGTGGCGAGAGAGCCCCGACCCAGGTAGGCCAAGGTCTTGTTCTTCATGATCGTTGTGGCTACCGAAGCTCCTATCCCGCCTGTTCCGCCCCCGGCGGCGCCGCCGGCAATATTGATCACCTTGAAGCCATTTTGGGCGAACAAGGTCAGATCACCGCTGTTAGTTAGTTCGGCACTATCGGAGATAGCAGCTTCAACAGTGTTTTCTGAATGCACCACGTTGGCCACACCGGCTACTCCAAACTTGTCGGCCCCAGCAGCACTCACGCCAAAGGCAGCTAGCTCTTGCTGGGCCGTGGCCGTGACGCTGAGGTCGTCTGAGACAAGGGTTACATTACGCTCAATCAAACTCTGGGTGGTGCTCTTATTGACAATGTCTGAACTGGCCAAGCCGACACCGACCTGACCCTTAAGGGCTACTCCCCCTGACAGGGCTTTGGCTGTAGTGTCATTCTCGGCCTGGACCGTAATCTCACCATCGGATTGAACATTGGAGTCCGCTCCTATGACCGCCACGGTTTCATCCTCGAAGACGTTCACTGCAAAGGCACCAGCCACGGCCACATTGTCTCCGCCTGCGCCGGCGATAACCTCAGTATAGTAATTGTTTTCGCCAATTAAGGCTTGGAGATCAAGGCTCTCAAAATCCTTGAACTCAAACGGAACCGATCCTTCCACCTTGCGGTTCATAGCGATAACATCTAGATTCTTGGATTGGAGGATCTGGCTGCCCGATCCAATCGTTGCCGCATACTGGTTCTTGGATACGATGGTGGCAACCGATGCCCCGACTCCAACCTTACCGCCTTTACTGGCAGCCCAGGCCTTGGCCGCAAGTTTACTGGTGTTGTCGGCCACAACGGAGATATCCTCCGCTTCGGTCACGATTAGATTCCTTCCCAGGCTGGCCTTCGTACTGGAAGCAGAGTCTACCACAGCTAACGCCCCGGCCACGCCGACGTTTTCTGCACTCGCTCCCGCCACAGCCTCCGCCGCCAGATGGTTGACGAAGGCAGGATCTCTGTTTTGTTTGGATTCAGCCAGAACTTTAAGGTCCTTAGCCCTCAAGGTCGTATAATCACCAAGGGAGGCTAGGGTATCATTGCGCTGGATACTGAGGCCAACACCGACACCGATGCCCACCTTAGACTGTTCGTCCACGGCTGCCCCACTACCTTGAGAGGTGAAATTAGAGGCGTTGAGGGCAGACACTTCAAGGTCTCCACCAACGTTAAGGCTCCGCGGTGTGCTGCTTTCTCCCCCGGGAATTGTGGCCAGGACATCATCATTAATATAGGTGACTCCAACGGCTGCGGCCACAGTCACGGTACCCCCGCCCTGGGTTCCCTTTTGAGAACCCTGGTTCTCAGAGAGCGTGCTCGTACTGCGGCTCTTGCCCTTTTGATCTGCATCGGCCTTAGCCCCTTTAGCACTAGCGGTGCCGATCGCTCGATACCTTCGATCGGCTAAGGCGGTTACGGTAAGATCGCCACCTGTGGTAAGATCGCGATCCACCAAGCTAAGGGCTACGGGGTTATCTACATCCACCCGGTCGCCTTGATCGGAAACAGAGCTGTTGCTGACAATCACAGCCACCGCCGCTCCTATGCCAACATTTCCCGACTTGGTCTCACCGGAAGCAGTAGCTTGGTGAGAACCAGTGCTGGAACTGCTTACGGCTACATTGCCCAGAGTCGTTAGGGTACCACCCTCGGCAATGATGGCCCGGGTAGATTGGTTAAGGGTCGTCACAGCCACCGCTGCGTCAATGGCGATCCCGCCTTCGGCTCCAGCTTTGGCCTCTGTTTCAGTGTCGCTGTCTGAGGAAGCGTCGACGGTGATGCCGCCAGCGCCGCTCAGATTCGCTCCCCGGGAAATTTCGGCAGTCACCTGCTCTGTGATGATATTCAGAGCAACAGACGCACCTACACCGAGACTATCTCCTGAAACACCCCCTTCAGAAGGTGCAGCCTTGGCCATATGGGTTGCATCATTCTGCGCCTGAACCGTCACATCGCCGCCTGCTACAGTAATTGCTGCCGACGGGTTAATCCGCGCATCCACGGTATTGTCTACTATATTAATGCCCACAGCACCGGCAATACCCACCTTGGACGATCCGGCCCCTGCTGTCGCCTCGACAGCCGACTTGTTCTCCCCAGGGGTTGTCGCCGTAACTTCCAAGCTGGTGGCCTCGTGCGTGCCTTGGCCGAGATAGGCCCGGTTCATGGAATCCGCTTGGTTAATGGCCACAGCTGCCCCAATTCCAACCTTGGCTGTGCCGTCCACTGCGCTCCCATCTGCGCTGGCCTTCGTATCTGTTGTGTTCTCGGTTTCAATGCTCAAGGCCCCGCCTGCTGCAATATTGACGCCATCTGGGACTCCAGCTTCGGACGCAGACTCCGCCAGGTTTACAGAGACCGCAGCAGCTACGCTCACAGCTCCCTCGTCGGTACTGGCTGACTGAACCTCTGTATCACCGGCGGCGCTGCCCTGCTTATCCCGGGCAAAGCCCACCTTCCCTGCAATATCCTGATCTACACCATCATCCGGTGTACTCTCGTCCTCTTCTTTTCCACCCTTAGCACTGGCGATAGCCTCAGCCTGACTGGTGCTGGCATTCATCGCCCGAAAACCGACATCGCCGCCAGCCTGAATCGAGCGCAAGGTTAGAGCTGAAGCGCTATCCTCCACTAGATTGATGGCCACAGAGGCTCCAATGGCTGCAGTCTCACCTTTACTGCCGCCTTCCGCCTTGGTGGTAACACTCCCTGTATTATGCGCCGCAACCAAAAGATCGCCGCTGATGACAAGTACATGTTCACTTCTGCCCAGTCTGGCCCGGACAGTATTGTTTACCGCCGAAACAGCCGCTACCGGAGTAAGTGAAATACCGCCGGCGGAACCAGCCTTCGCTTCCGTTTGGATGGTATGTTCACCGCGAGCTAGCACATTGAGGTTTTCCACCCCTGTGGCCCCTGCTCCATCCGCCATTTCAGCTAAAACATCATTGGTCACTACATTCACGGCAACAGATGCTCCCACACCCAGAGAGTCACCACTGGCGTCCCCTGCGGGCAGAACCTTCACCTGGGAACTGCTATTGCCGCTCGCTCTAATCTCTAAATCTCCGCTAAGGGCAATATTGCCACTTAGCCTGGCCTCGGTCCTGTTCTCCACTAGATTAATGCCCACAGCACCGGCAATACCCACCTTGGATGATCCGGCCCCTGCTGTCGCCTCGACAGTGGACTTGTTCTCCCCAGGAGTTGTCGCCGTAACTTCCAGGCTGGCGGCCTCATGCGTACCTTGGCCGAGATAGGCCCGGTTCATGGAATCCGCTTGGTTAATGGCCACAGCTGCCCCAATTCCAACCTTGGCTGTGCCGTCCACTGCGCTCCCATCTGCGCTGGCCTTCGTATCTGTTGTGTTCT
>FZPS01000133.1_pt40 | contig 59869 bp, 59 predicted proteins | sample 1817821 | NCBI WGS metagenome assembly FZPS01 (sample SAMEA104158645, study PRJEB21678) | metagenome | place: Germany | collected 2015-04-21 | reverse complement strand
GACCTGTGGGCATGGAGGGTGTCTACCATCAAATAAGCATTAGGTCTGTCCACCTTGTCAAGAACTTCCAAGGCTCCGTCAAGGCCGGCCACCCCTGAAAAGGTCACAAATTCAAGGTTGACTTTTAAACTATACTTGGCGGCTAAATCACAAATTTTTGCAAACTCCTTGAAAGCGTATTCCTTTTCCTTAGTCCAAATACTTGACAGGACATCTGTTGCGCCAAGCTCGGCTCCTGCAGCAAATGCTGATTCATAGTCTTCGACTTTTAAATCTTCTCTAACTCGTGCAAGCTCGATATCCATAAGCTTTATGTCATTTTGGTCCAATGCATTCCTGATATCCTTGAACAATTTCCTGTCTAAATCAAATTGAAACAAGGGCTCATTCGGAAGATGCATAGGGATAGGTCTCAAGCTGACAAAGTCATATCCTGCCTCGGCAGCAATTCTAATCTGATCAACCGGATGGGTTCCAGGTATGGTCAGGTAAGCCAGGGAAAACTTTCTTGTCATATTTTCCTCCTTTGAAAAATTATTTATGGGATCCGGAATGATTTGGAGGCATGTATTCTCCTTTTTCATTCTTTACCAATTTTCCGTTTACAACGCCTTCCTTAGGATTATAGATGTCATTTATATTCCAGCTTCCCGGTGTGGGAACCGCAATATTTTCCATGGGCACATCCAGGAGGTAGGGCTTGTTGCTCTTGATAGCCTTCTCAAGGGCAGGTTTAAATTCATCGGCTGATTCTATCCTTACCCCGTCTACTCCGTAAGCCTTGGCAACTTCTGCCCAATTGGGGGAATAAGTCTTGCCGTCCGGTGTTTTAAATACCGTCCCGAAATTTGTCCCGTAATTTGAATATTCCAACCCCGCAATTGTTCCAAATGCAGAATTGTTCATAACCACCCACACTACCGGAATATCTTGCTCTACTGCGGTTGCTAATGCTCCCGGATTTACTCCGAATCCTCCGTCTCCCACAAGGGTCATAACTAGCTTATCCGGTGCTGCAAGCTTGCCCCCTATAAGGGCTGAGCCGCCAAATCCCATGGTAGCCAAGCCGGAGCTGTGATGGATTGTTCCCGGTATGGTAATGTCAAATTGCTGGGCTACTCCATTTTTATTCCAGCCCACATCCGTAAAAATAATGGTATCTTCCGGTATAAGAGCTTTAACATCCCTCAGAATCCTTTGAGGAGTCATAGGAAATCTTCCATCCGTAGAAATCTCGATATTTGACTTTTTAAACTCATCTCGGTTTTCCTTAATCATTTCCCTCAGTCCAGGCCTTTTAATACCTTGAGGTACAAGGGCCTTGGCTTCTTCAAGAATTTGGGTTAAGGCGATCTTCAAATCGGCAATAGCACCGATTGATACGGGATAGTTCCTACCTATTTCCGCAGGGTCGATATCTATCTGCAAAAATTCCGTTTTATTCATGTCAAAAGTGACACCCGGATACCAGCTTGAACTGTCTGCTTCCGCAAACCGGGTACCAAGTCCAAGAATTACATCTGCATTTGCGGTAAATTTATGGGTAAACTCAAGACCCCAGAAGCCGGTTTGACCAAGCATCAGAGGATGGGTATCCGATATGCACCCCTGCCCCATAAGGGTCCTGGAAACGGGAATATCCAGAAATTCTACCAGGGCCTTTAGCTCCTCCGAAGCTCCTGCCAAAAGTATACCTCCTCCTGCATGGATAACAGGATTTTGGGCTTCGATGAGCTTTTTAGCGATTGCCTTGGCAGCAGAAGGTGCCAAAGCAGGCTTAATGGTTTCAGGGCTGTCTTTATAGGTCCGGTTAAACAATTCTTCATCAATTTTTGCGGAAAATACATCCATGGGAACCGATATGAGGACAGGTCCCGGCCTCCCGCTTTCCGCAAGTCTGAAAGCCTTATCCAAAATTTCAGGCATTGCCTCGGCATCATCAACTCTCCAGGCTCTTTTTACAATTGGTTTAAGAATCTCGTACTGAGAAGCATCCGAGTGGAGATTTACCTCTTGGTGGGGGTGTTTACCGAAATAATAACTGGGGACATCTCCCGCAATAACAACCATGGGTATTGAATCAAAGGAAGCATTGGCAACTCCCGTTACGGTATTCATAATACCGGGGCCTAAATGGCATAAAACAACTCCCGCCTTTTTTTTGATCCTTGCATAACCGTCAGCAGCCATGGCAGCAAGCTGTTCATTCCTGAACGAAATGTATCTTAATTTCTTGCTTCTTGACAGGGCATCCAAAAAGGCTATTACCGTGTGTCCGCATAAACCGAATATATATTCCACATTGCGTCTTTCAAGATATTCCACCATCTGGTCTGATACTAATCTTTTCAAATAAATAACCTCCTTTATTGTTTCCCTTCTCTTTCCGGCTCATAAAATTCTCCGAACAATTCTTCGTCGCTGGGTCTGTCCTCGGGTATTGCCTTAGAAACCCAGGTAACATTCATATAGTGTTTTAAATGAACATTTTCCGAAGTTGCATTTCCTCCCCATGTGCCGCATCCCAAGCTTGATGTCATTGGCATACCGTTTGTGAAGGAGCCGGCATTGGATTTTGACTGGGGCTGCCTCACCATTATCCTGCCCACTTGGGCTTCCATGGCAAGCCTGTGAATATGATCCTCATCGTATGAATATATACCCACGCTGTGGCCCTTGCCCCCAACTTCATGAATAGCTTTAATTATATCAATGGCATTTTGAAATTCACCCTCGTATTTATGGACAGCCAAAAGTGTGGTTAATTTTTCACGGCACCATACGTCTTCGTAAGAAGTCGTGTAGCTTCCCGTACCCATTGCGATCAGAAATTTCCTGTCCTCAGGTATCTTAAATCCTGCCAGCTCTGCCAATCTTTGAGGTGATTGGGCAACCGAATCAGGCAGGCGGTGGCATTCTTCATCCCACATGATTTTTTTAATGCTTTCCTGCTCTTTTTCATTCAATAAATATCCGCCTACTTCTATTAAAGCCTTTATACCCTTATCAAAAATGCTCTCGTGTATGACTATATTCCCGTCGGCAGAGCATCCTGACCCGAAATCCGATGTTTTAGAAAGCATTGTATTGTGGGCGGCCTTTATGATTTCTTCCTCTGCGGTCTCATCCCATATCATGGTAGCATTACCTGCTCCCACTCCATAAGCAGGGGTGCCGGAATGATAAGCTCTCCTCACTACCCCTTGTCCGCCTGTTGCAATAACCAAATCACATTTGGTATTAAGGGCTTCCGACAGATACCTGTTTATCTTGGCTTTACCCTGTCCCAATATTTGGATTAAATCCTCGGGGGCTCCTACCTGTCTTAAGCCCTCCCTCATGAGTTCAACCGTCCTTCCCCCGGTTTTTACTGCCCTGGGATGGGGAGAAAATATTATTGCATTCCTTGCCTTAAGAGCATATATGGCATTCCCCGCAGGTGTTAAATCAGGGTTGGTTGCAGGTATGACGCATGCTATAACCCCGACGGGTTTTGCATATTTTACGATTCCTTTTTCGGGAATTTCCTCAATTATTCCAACGCTTTTCTGTCTCAGAGCATCACGAAGAACTCCCCTGATTTTGTATTTCTTATTCTCCCTGCTTACGGGGTCTCCCATCTTGCTTTCTTCAATGCTCATTTTGACTAATTCTTTAAAAGTTTGTGTATTGGCTACCTTCCATGCGACAGCTCTTATGGTTCTATCAATGTCTTCTTGACTCCATTTTTCGAAAATTTTTTGTGCGGCATCGGCTCTTGCAAACTTTTCTTCTATTTCATCAATCTGGTCTTGGTCAAGTTTTGCATAAGCCTCCTCCATTGAACTCATCCTGCTCATTTTTCCTCCTATTTATTTCAATAAATCCTTAGACCGGCCTGCTTTCAGGATGTATGAATCTCCCTCATGGCCAAGTTCAGCCAGCAGGCCTCTTGACAGTTCAATAAGCTTAAGTATGTCAACTCCCGTATCTATTCCCATTTCATCCATCATGTGAACAACATCTTCCGAAGATACATTGCCTGCTGCTCCGGGAACAAAGGGACATCCTCCGGTGCCTCCCAGGGCCGTATCAAAGTTTGTAATCCCTGCTTCCATAGCAGCTATGATGTTGGCTATAGCCATTCCTCTGGTATTATGAAAATGCAGCCACCATTTAACAAAAGGATACTTTTTTTGCATGGAGCTGCATATGTCATATACTTGCTTGGGTGTTGCCATACCTGAAGCATCCGAAAGAGAAATTTCCATGATTCCCACTTCTACATAAGCTTCAACTATTTCTTCCACATCTTCAATAGGAATCAACCCCTCCCATGGGGAGCCGAAGGGCATGGATATGGAACCTGATACTTCAAGACCGTTTTTTATAGCAAGGTCAACGTTTTCAGCAAAACTTGCCACGGTTTCCCGGGGTGTTTTGTTAATATTTGCAAGATTATGTCCTTTGCTGGCGGAAACGTTTAGCTTGACTTTCTTACATCCGCAGTCTATAGCCCTCTCAATGCCTTTTTTGTTTGCTACCAGGGCTCGAAGCTCTACCCCTTCAACATTGTTCAGGAGCCTGAACAGTTGGTCCGTATCAGCCATCTGGGGCACTGCTTTAGGACTCATGAAGGAGCCTAATTCAATAACCTTAAAGCCTGCCTCTATCAGCCCCTCCGCAAGCTTTAATTTTTCCGATACGGATAAAATTTTAGGTTCATTTTGCAGCCCGTCTCTCAAACCTACCTCACAAAGCCTAATTCTTGACGGAAGTATCAAAATTGCCCCTCCTTTCAAAATTATGCATGCATGCAATATTATTTATTTTATTTTATAATAATAATATCTCTATGTCTAATACTTGTTTTGTATTATTTTAATAGAATCTCTCTATAAAAGACCGCCAAAGTAAAACTGAAATTTAGAACCCAATTTAATTGTGTCAACCTTTATTGATTTTAGGTTGACAACACCTTGAATGTTTTTTATAATATGTGAAGCCTATACTATAGACAAATGAGGGAATTTATGAATAAAGAACAAGCATTCAGCGTAAGAGATTTAGCAAGGATAGGAATTTTCACGGCATTGACGGCCATCGGCGCATTTATAAGCATTCCCGCAGGGCCGGTACCCATAACCCTCCAGTCATTTTTTGTCCTCTTGTCAGGTCTCATGTTAGGGTCAAAAAAGGCTGCCTTTTCGCAAATAACATATTTGCTCCTGGGACTTATCGGTTTTCCTGTATTTGCCGGTTTCTCCGGAGGATTGCAGCACATTTACAAGCCAAGCTTCGGTTTTATTTTAGGATATATTGCCGCAGCTTATATTGCAGGCAAATTCAAAGAAGAAAAAAATATCAAACAGTATGTGTGGGCGGCAGTAATAAGCGGAACCATCATTATTTATGCTTTTGGTCTTCCTTACATGTACTATGTTTTAAATATAATGCTTAACAGCAATTTAAGTGTTTTCAAAATATTGCAATTAGGCATGTTTGCATTCATACCGGGAGATGTCATAAAAGCTGTGATAATAGTGTTTTTAAGTAAAAAAATTCACCTTATTGAGGGCGAATTTTAATTTGCTTTTAAATTATTGATTTCATTTGCAAAATGACAGGAAACAAAGTGGTCCGGCAATACTTCTTTTAATTCCGGCTCGGCTTGACGGCATATATCTCGGACGTAACTACATCTGGCTGCAAACCTGCACCCCGGTTTCGGATTAATCGGGGATGTAATCTCACCTTGAATCAATTTCATCTCTTTTTTCTTTTTTGTGGTTGGTTCGGGAATAGCAGATAACAAAGCCTTGGAATAGGGGTGGAGGGTATGCTCAAAGAGCTCATCCGCCCTGCACTTTTCCACCACAAGACCTAAATACATAACAATAATTTCATCTGATATGTGCTTTACAACAGATAAATCATGGCTGATAAACATGTATGTGAGCTTGCGGTCCTCCTGCAAATCCATCATTAAATTAAGAATCTGAGCCTGTATGGATACATCTAAGGACGATACCGGTTCATCACATACAATAAACTTAGGATTAAGTGCCAGGGCCCGTGCAATACCGATTCTCTGGCGGCGGCCTCCGTCCAGCTCATGGGGATAAGAATCTGAAAGCTTGGCTGCCAGGCCTACCGTATCCATGAGTTCATCGACCTTGGACCGGAGCTCCGCCTTATTTTTGCACATCTTGTGTATCTTTAAGGGTTCTTCGATTATTTGGCTTACGGACATTCTCGGATTGAGGGAAGAAAAGGGGTCCTGGAAAATAAGCTGCATTTCTCTTCGCAAGGAACCCTTGCATTTAACCTTGGTTATATCCTTGCCTTCATATATTATTTTTCCGTCCGTAGGATCTATAAGCCTTATTACAAGCCTTCCCAGGGTAGATTTTCCGCAGCCGGATTCTCCCACAACTCCTAAGGTTTTGCCTTCTTCAATGGAGAAATCCACTCCGTCAACCGCATGCAGGAGTCCGTTTTTTGTTTCAAAATACTTCTTCAAATTTTTTACTTCAAGTAATTTGTGCATTGTTTCCTCCTATTCATACAGGAGACATCTGACAAAGTGGCCCGGTTCCGTCTCTATAACAACCGGGGTCCTGCTTACGCATTCAGGCATCTTGTCCGGACATCTGGGATGGAAGGCACAGCCCTTGGGAAGGTCTGTCGGGTCAGGCATCAGGCCCTCTATCGGATTGAGCCTGTGAGCCTTGACGGCCAGGCTGGGAAGGGACCCGAACAAGCCCCTTGTATAAGGATGCCCTGTGTGTTCGTAAACTGCTTCAAGGTCACCTTTTTCCACAATTTGTCCGGCATACATTATGGCAACCTCATCGCATATTTCCGTTACCACGCCTAAGTCATGGGTAATGAGGATCATGGAGGTACCGTATTTCTTTATCAGGTCCCTTATGAGGCTCAAAACCTGGGCTTGGATAGTCACATCCAAGGCTGTGGTCGGTTCGTCCGCTATCAGCAGTTGAGGATTGCACGCCAAGGCAATGGCGATTACCACCCTCTGCTTCATGCCTCCTGAAAATTCATGAGGGTAATCATTGATGCGGTCACTTGGTATTCCCACAAGTTCCAGCATTTGAGCCGCCTTTATATAGGAGTCCGCCCTTGAAAGCTTATCGTGAAGCCTTAAAACTTCGGCAATTTGTTCTCCGACCGTAATTAAAGGATTTAAAGCGGTCATGGGGTCCTGGAGGACCATGGATGCTACTTTTCCCCTATATTTCTTTAATTCATTCTTTTTGAATTTCAGAATATCTTTACCGTTAACCAATATTTGTCCGCTTATTATCTTCCCCGGCGGGTCCGGCACTAAGTTCATGATTCCAAGGGCCGTAGTTGTTTTTCCGGCTCCTGTTTCCCCTACCAGGCCTAAAGTTTTCCCTTTTTCCAAATCAAAGCTGATGTCATTGACAGCTCTTACAATACCATCATCGGTAATATAATGTATGGTTAGATTTCTTACGGATAAAAGCGGACTATTCCTATCATTCATATATCTTACTCCTTTGTTTCCTATGCCTTCAGTTTAGGGTCAAGAGCATCCCTCAAACCATCCCCTAAGAGGTTGAGGGCAAGAACCGTCAACATGATTGCCAGTCCCGGAAAGAGAACCATATACCATTCATCCCGGATAAAGGTCCTGGCAGCTGAAAGCATGGCTCCCCATTCCGGTGTGGGAGGCTCCACACCCAAGCCCAAGAAACTCAAGGAGGCCGCAAGGATAATTGATATTCCGACGCCCAAGGTTGCCTGAACTATGATAGGAGCAAGTATATTAGGCAATATGTGCCTGAATATTATCCGGAAGTTTCCGGCACCAATGACCTTAGCAGCTTCAATATATTCCTGGTCTCTGACAGTCAGGGTTGACGCCCTTGCAACACGGGCAAAACTTGGAATCGAGCTTATGGCAACAGCAATCATGGCATTTACCAAACCCGGACCTAAGGTTGATGCGACCGCAATGGCTAAAACAACCTTAGGGATGGACATTAATATATCGGTAAACCGCATTATTACAGTATCAGTCCGGCCGCCGAAGTATCCCGATAGGGTGCCCAAGACAGTTCCTATCAAGGCCCCCACGGTCAATGATATGAAGCCGATCTGCAAGGAAACCCGAGTCCCGTAGACAACCCGGCTGAAAATATCCCGCCCGTAGTTATCGGTGCCAAAAGGATGGGCCTTGGAGGGGAATTGTTTGGCAGCCCCATAGTTTTGCAAATCATAGGGGTAGGGGGCGATAAAATCTGCAAATACAGCTGTTAAAACTAATATGACAAGTATTGCCATGCCAAGCATGGACAGGGGATTTTTTTTCAGTCTACGCCATATTTGAAGAAGTTGACCTTTTTTCTTCTTAGCCATATCATAACCCCTCTTCCCTTGCTTTTCTTATACTTCTTAACTTTCCCGATTCCCTGAATTGGTTTTTGATTCTGGGATCTATAAATGCATACAACAAGTCAATAAATAAATTAACAAGGCTGCATATGATTGCAAGAACCAGTACGCCGCCTTGAACTACCCGGTAGTTTCTGGCTTTGATAGCATCAACCAAGAACTTTCCCAAGCCCGGTATGGCAAAGACCTGCTCATTTACTACCGCACCTCCCACGGCAACGGTAAATTGTATGCCGATGACCGTGATAACGGGAATCAAGGCATTTTTAAGGGCATGCTTTACAATTACGGCAAATTCGGTCTGGCCTTTTATTCGAGCCATGCGGATGTAATCCTGCCTTATGACTTCCAGCATGCTGGATCTTGTCATTCTGGTTATTGTAGCTACAGCTCCCGCACTGATACCGATTACCGGCATGATATAATACTTTAATCCGTAAAGACCTGAAGCAGGCAATACTCCTAAATATACCGAGAAAAATAAAATGAGCATGAGGGCCAGCCAAAAGTTGGGCATGGAATTGCCTAAAAGGGCAATAACCATGGATATTATGTCTATGAGGGAGTATTGGCGTACTGCTGAAATAATCCCGGCAGGTATTGCTATGACAATGGAAAAAATAATACTTGCTGCAGCAAGTTTCAAAGTTGTGCCCAGGCGTTCCATTATTTCATCTCTTACGGGACGGCCGGTTATATAATCGGTGCCTAAATCCCCCTTCAATACTCCTCCTAAGTAAGAGATGTATTGGGAGATAAAGGATTCATTTAATCCAAGCTCTTCTCTTAAGGCTTCAACTTCTTCCTCAGCGGCCGTATCTCCTAAGATCAGTCTTGCAGGGTCCCCTTCGGTAAAATACAGCATTGTGAATACAAGAAGGGTAACACCTAAAAGAACGGGTATGGCCGCAAGTATACGTTTAAATATGTAATTCAGCATGAATATCCCTCAACTTTCAGACATGGTTTCACTGAAACCGGGTAGAGGCTACTTAAACCTCACACTTGTCATATCCGGAACAAGGCTTGGAGAAAACTCAAGTCCTTCAATATAATCACGTGTCCCGAAGGCTGCCTTAGGGAAAGCAACCGGGATGCTGTAGGTCTTGCTGAAGAGATAATCCTGAAGTTCTCCGTAAATCTTGGCACGTTCTTCCCTATCATAACTAGCGCGTCCTGCATCCAAAAGATCCTGGACATGTTGGTCATTGTGTCTTATAGAAATTGTACGCCATGTGGGCCATATCATCAAGGCCGCATCAGGGTCGGCAATAGCAACTGCAGGAGACATGTGAGAGGTAGAAACCTTTCCAGTATTGTTTAATTCCGTCAGTGTTGCCAGGTCCACTACCACTATATTTACCTTTACTCCAACAGCTCCCCACATACTCTGAAGAACTTCAGCCACAACCGAGTGAATGGGATGTTCGTAAGTATAAAAATCAATTTCTAATCCATCGCCATAGCCGGCTTCAGCCAAGAGGCTTTTTGCCTTTTCTGGGTTGTATTCCATGGGACCTACCGGCTTATGGCCCAATATTCCCGGAATATAGTAGCTGTCGGCTACCTCCGCGTTTCCTTGGAAGGCGATATCAACAAGCGACTCCATGTCGATGGCATGGGCCAGGGCTTGTCTTACCCTGATATCATCAAAAGGCTCCATGGAATTATTGAGGAGAATAAAGGTGCTTGACTGGCTTTCACCGCTGATTAATACAGTCTCGGGGTTGTTTTCAATCCTCTCCCAGTCAGAAAAGGCCAATTCCATCGCTATATCTACCCCGCCTGTTTCAAGTTCAATGGAACGGGAGTTAGCCTCCACGATTATACGTGCAGTTGCTTTTTCAAAAGGAAGTTTTTCTCCCCAGTAGCCTTCATAGGCTTCTAAGTCTATCCGGTCTCCGGAAACCCATTTGACAAACTTCATGGGACCCGTTCCGACAGGAGCCCTGCCGTACTCTGCTTCTCCCATGCTTTCTCGGGCAGCCTTGCAAAGCATAGCCCCGCGGAAAGAAGCCAGGGCTTCCAAGAGGGGGGCATAGGGGTTGAGGAGTTTAAGCTCAAAGGTGTATTCATCCAGTACCCTTGTATTTTCAGTATCTATACTGGCGAACACGGTCTTGCTGAATGAGCTGGTTGCTCCTAAAACCAAAGAATACACCGCATCCTCGGCAGTAAACTTGCTTCCGTCATGGAAGGTGACATCATCGCGCAATTTGAATATTAGAGTTGTATCATCGATAAATTCCCACTCTTTTGCAAGCCATGGGATGAATTCCCCCTTTTTATCCTTTTTAATCAGGGTTTCGAAAATTAGAGTTCCAACAGTGAATCCCTGCTGTTTGGTATGCATGTAAGGGTCAAGAGATGCCGGTTCTTGATCTATAGCAAACTTTAAATCATTTTTGCCCGAAGGTGTGACTTGGCTGCCGCATGCAGCTAAGTTTAATGCCATCGCCGACAAGAGCAAAATTACGATTAATTTTTTTAGCATTTGGTTACCTCCCGTATTTGCTTGATTTTTATTCTATTCAGAAAGCATGGAATTGTCAAATAATATATCTCATTTTGTCATCCTGAGCGCATGCGAAGGATCTCTGCGTCATCCTGAGCGTATGCGAAGGATCTCATGAGATTCTTCGGGCTGAAGCCCTCAGAATGACACCCTGCGGGTTATTCATAACAATGATATTTACGTGTATTCATAGGAATGACCCCTTTCGGCTTATTAATAGCAATGATCCCTTGCGACTTATTCCTAGCATTGACTCATATTATCATAATATAGTATGTCAGTATGTTTCAATAATTATTATACTAAATACCCTTAACTGTTAGGCCCCTTCATTGACAGATAAACAAACAGTGTTTTATAATAAGTGTAAATTGAGGTGTGAATCATGTCGGTAAAAAATGAAGTTTTACACATTTTAGAGCGTTACAAAGGAAACAGTGTTTCCGGACAGGAGTTGGCAGACTTATCCAGGGTTTCCAGAAATGCCGTGTGGAAAGCCATCAAATCATTAAAGGATGAAGGGTATCATATACAAACAAGCAGCAAAGGATATTCTCTGTCTCTTTCATCGGATATATTATCTGCCGAAGGTATAAGATTATATCTAAATGAAGAATTTAAGAATATTCCGCTGACTGTCTATAAAACCATAGGCTCAACCAACACTGAAGCCAAGCTTTTAGCTGTTCAAAATGCTGTCCACGGAACTACAGTCATGGCAGAAGAACAAACAATGGGAAGAGGCAGATTCGGAAGGGATTTTTTCTCGCCTTCAGGTTCGGGCCTTTATATGAGTATCATTTTAAAACCCCGTTTGAGTATGGAAAATTCGGTATTGGTGACAACGGCAGCAGCTGTGGCTGTATGCCGGGCCATTGAAAAAATTACGGACTTATCTCCCCTGATTAAGTGGGTAAATGACATATTTATTGATAACAGAAAAGTATGCGGCATACTTACGGAAGCTGTAACCAACTTTGAAACGGGAATGATGGACAGTGTTGTAGTGGGAATAGGCGTGAACGTAAAAACAAAAAATGAAGATTTCCCCTTTGAACTACGGGACATTGCAGGCTCCATCCTCGACAATGAGAATAAATCCGTAAGGAATCAGCTCACCGCGGAAATAATTAATAATGTGCTAAATATGAGCAAAAATTTAGGAGACAGAAGTTTTATGCAAGATTACAAAGAACGGTCCATGATATTGGGTCAGGACATCCTGTATAAAAAGGACAATCTCTGGCATGAAGGCTACGCCATAGACATCGACGACTATGGCGGATTGATTATCCACACTCCCGACGGGCAAAAAATTACCCTAAATTCCGGTGAAGTCTCCATCAAAAAGAAATTTTAGGGACGGTTCTTTTCGTTCTCGAAACCCAGTTTTTGGGGACGGTTCTTTTCGTTCTCAGAATTTCACTTTTAGGGACGGTTCTTTTCGTTCTCCACTTATAACAGAATGCTCAAAATTTCAATTAATGTGTGTTTTCGTATGGGCTTTGTCCGAGTTATTCACACAATACTTGAAATTTTGAGCATTTTATATCCCAAAAGGTGTTTTTTTCTGTTCATATCCACCCAATACTTGAAATTTTGAGCATTCGTCAGTTAATACAAGATAGGTTTTATATCTGTTTTGCTTTTAGCTTAACCCCTGTGTAATAGAGGGGGTCCCTGGGTGTTGAATAAGGAGGGGCGTATGCCAAGTCAAGGTCCATCAAGTCTTCTGCTTTTGCCCCAAAAGTAATGGCGGCTGCAAACACATCCAACCTTCTGTCAACTCCCTCATAACCGACCATCTGGGCTCCTAAGAGCCGGCCTGTTTCTTTTTCGGCAACAGCCTTGATAATTATGGGCCTCCCTCCCATATATTCGGGTTTGTTTGCCCTCATGTCGGTTGATGTAACAACATCATAGCCGGATTTTATCGCTTCCTCTTCAGAAAAACCGGTCATCCCAACCGTGAGGTCAAAAACTCTAAATATGACGGTCCCTAAAATTCCTTTGAATTCCTTTTTTATTCCTGTTATATTGCTTCCGGCAATTGTTCCGGTTTTATTTGCAGTTGAGCCTAAAGGTTTGTAAACAGGAGCCCCGTTGATGGCAGAGTACATTTCTATGCAGTCGCCGCAGCTGTATACATCATCAATATTGGTTTTCATGTGCTTATCGACCTTGATGGCACCCGTTATACCTATTTGAACTCCCATATTTTTTGCTAATGTCACATTTGGTTTGGCACCGGTTGCAAGAAGGACCATGTCTGCTTTAACAAGTCTTCCGTCTTCCAAAACAAGGCCTTGGTCATTAATCTCTGCAGTCTTTGTCCCTGTATAAACATTGACTCCCTTTTCTCTTAAATGGTCTTCGATATATAAAGACAATTTATCGTCAATTCCCTTTGAAATCTTGGATCTGGCAATTATTGCTACATCCAGGCCGGAAAATTTAAAGCTTTCGCACATTTCAAGGCCTATTGACCCGCTTCCCACAATAGCAGCCGACCTTGGTTTCTTTTCTTCCATATAGTTTTTAATTTTAATCATGTCGTTAATATTTCTCAAGCTAAATACATTATCTCTGTCGGCACCCTGCAAGTCAGGTTTTACAGAATAAGCTCCGGTTGCAATTATGAGCTTGTCATACCTATCCATGAGTTTTCCTCTTGCATTCTTTACCATCAATGTTTTATTTTCCGGATTTACGGACTCTACCTCATGCTCGGTGTAGATGTCAATATTATGTTTTTCCTTAAAAAAACCCGGGTCTCTCGGGACAAGACTCGAAAAGCTTTCTGTTTCATTGCTTATATAAAAAGGCATGCCGCAGCCGGCATATGATATATATTTGTCCTTTTCATAAATGATTATTTCTGCTTCCTTGTCATTCCTTCTTATTTCAGTAGCCGCAGAAGTTCCTGCTGCCACGGCTCCGATAATTACAATACGCATATTCCCTCCCTTAATTAATAGTTATATGAATTATCATGTATGCACATTATCATCCTGTGATGACAAAAAAGTTGCCGCCCCTAAACCGAAGATTTGGACAACGAAAAGAACCGTCCCCAAAAACTTAGGGTTCGAAGCCGGGGTTTACAACCAGGACTGGGCAGGGGGCATCTGATATAACCCTCTGGGTTACAGAGCCAACGAAGAATCTTTTCACTTTTGAAAAGCCCCTGTTGCTCATCACTATTATATCAACCTTGTCATTTTTAGCTGTTTCCAATATCTTCACATAGGGCTCGCCCAATAAAACCTCTTTTTCCACTCTTATGCCGTTGAAATCCAATTTGGATACTATTGCATTTAAGAGTCTTTCGGCATTTTCCTTGATTTTCTCTTCCATTCGTTTTTCCAGTTCTTCGCTTTCTGAGATTATGGAGCCGTCAACCCCTCTCCATGCATTTTCATGCCTCCTGTACTCGGAGTTTCTTTCGGAGACAACTGATATCAATTTTATTGAAAAACCATATTTTCTTGCCAGCTCCAACGCTTTTTTTACAGCACTTATGGAAGCGTTTGAGCCGTCTACGGGTACAAGCAGTTTCATAAAAAAATCCCTCCTTTTTGTTTATATTTGATATATATCCACAATCCGGAGGAATTAAACATCTAATATTTGTAATCGACTGCTATCTCCATAAACCTTTTTACCGGTCCCAGTATCTATAGTAAAAGCAATCCCGGTCTTTCAATGTATTCTTTTAATTTTGCCAAAAACTCGGCCGCAACCGCCCCGTCGACCACCCTGTGGTCTGCAGTGAGGCTTAAATTCATCATGGGCTTTAACACAAGTTCATCATTTACGACAACCGATTCCTTATGAATTGCATTTACTCCTAAAATTGCAACTTCAGGCTGGTTTATGATAGGGGTGAAGGATTCGATTCCATACATTCCCAAATTGCTTATGGTAAAGGTTCCGCCGGTCAATTCATCCGGCATTAAATTATATGATTTTGCTCTTTCTCCAAGATCTTTAATCTCATTGGAAATTTCTTTTAAGCCTTTTACATTGGCGTATTTTACCACAGGAACCAAAAGTCCTTCCGGAAGGGCAACGGCAACACCCATGTTCACATAGTTTCGGGTTATTATTTCATCACCGTCAACCCTACTGTTCAAAAGAGGGAAGTCAAGCAATACCCGGGATACTATTTTTACAAGAATATCCGTGTAGGATACCTTGATTGTATCCTTCAATTCTTCTCTCAATTGTTTCATTCCTGTCGTATCAACTTTTATGTTAAAAGATACGGAGGGGGATGTCTGAACGCTGTAAAGCATTCTCTCCGCAATAATTTTTCGCATATTGGTCATGGGCAGGCGGTATTCCTGAGGGTCTGCATATTTTGCCAAATCCTCGTGATATTTGTATCTAACCACATCTGCCTTCATTATCCTGGTATCTTTTTCAATATTGTGGATATCAACCCCCAATTGGCCGGCAACAACGGCCGCTGTCGGAGATGCCTTGGTTTTGGGTTGTTCGGCAAATTTTCTTATATCTTCCTCCGTAATGGCCCCGCCCGGTCCCGTTCCGGCTACCAAATTATAATCTACGTTTAAATCCTTTGCTATTTTCTTTGCTCTCGGGGAAATCTTGACTCTTTCTCCATCTTTTACAGCCGGTGCCGGCTTCCCTGTTTCTTTGGGACCTTCTTCTTTTTGCGGTTCATCCTTTTTTGGCTCTTTAGATGCCTGGTCCAACAATTCAGAAATATCTTCATCCGCCCTGCCTATAATTCCAACCGGCACAAAGACATCTACGGTTTCCTTGTCAACCAAGATTTTTCTTAAAACTCCGGATGTCTTGGCTTCAACCTTGTTGGTTATTTTATCCGTTTCCACTTCAAACAGGATATCCCCTTTATTTACTAAGTCTCCTTCTTTCTTTTTCCAATTTGTCAGAGTTCCCTTAGTCATGGTAAGCCCCATTTTTGGCATTACAATGAATTCAGCCATATTACCTCCTTAGTATCAGTTTTCTATGGTGAAAAAATTATTTTCTTGCGCAGTTTCTAAAGCCTTTATAACATCAACGTGATAAGGACCCTCTCTTGTGATTTTAAAAATCAACTTCTGGTCCTTTTTGAATTCAATTTCCCTTTCTCCGTCTAAAGCTACGGTGCCCCTGTCCTTGGCCGTAAATTCATACTCGTCCCCAAGTCTCAAAATTACCGGCTCGCTTACGGATACGGATTCCACCACTCCCGCTGCAACGGGAGCCTTAATCCTTACGCTTCCTGAGTTTATATCCACGCAGGCTCCGAAATCATCTTCCGGATAAATAACTTTTTTGCACCCAACCAATGAAGAAAAACCGATGGAAGCAGGGTGAGACCTGGTTACGATTATTTTTTCGATTGTATCCATATTCCATATTGCCTTTGAGCCTATAAAGACATCCTTTGATATTACGGCATCTATGAGGGCGATGTCAATTAGGTCTCCATCCTTGTATATTTCAATTCTCTTGTCCTTAGTTACATACTTTCTGTCATCAAAACGACCGGAAGCAACTGCCGCCGCCGCCATGCCGGCAACGGTTCCTTCAAGCATGGTTGGATATACGTTGTTGGTTCCGGTGGAAATAGTTATTATGGGAGTGTCTTTTAAACTTTTTGCTGCTGCCCTGTTGGTGCCGTCTCCCCCTAATATGATTACGCACTTGATATCATCGTTTTTTTCCATATAAGCCGCAGCCTTGACAGTGTCCTCCATCCCGTCAAACCGCATCATATTAACTACATTTATTTCGCATCTAAGCTCATTACAACTGTTTAGCTTATCTTCAACCCTGTATCCCATATTGTATGAGTCGGGCATTACAAAAACCTTTTCAACTCCTAAAGCCTGGGCTCCAAGTACAATTCTTTCCACTATGTTGATTTTTTCATTGTTGTCGATAACCGTGGCATGAGATACCAGCCTTCTGATATCCTTACCGGAAGCAGGATTCGCGATTATTCCTATTGAAGCCATATAAACCTCCTAACAGCAGGGGCTGCCGCATAGTGCAACAGCCCCGGCCTTATCCTTAATGTTTAAAACAATGATTTTACAGCCAATTCAATATCCCTTGCATTTGGTACCACATAAGACTCAAGGTCGGTGGCAAAAGGTATGGGTGTATTTAAGGCACCCACCCTCATGATGGGAGCATCACATTCATAGAAGCGTTCTTCTGCTATCATTGCCGCAATTTCTCCCGTATAAGCCCCTCTCTTACACTCTTCGCTTACCAAAACAACCTTATGGGTTTTTTCCACCGAATTGAATATAGTTTCTTTGTCAAGAGGGTATAGGGTCCTTAAATCAATAACTTCAGCATTTATTTCATCCTTGGCCAGGTTTTCGGCTGCCTCCAAGGCATCATAAACCTGTTTGCCGTAAGTGATTATTGTAACATCGGTGCCTTCTTTGGCAATTCTTGCCTTCCCTAAGGGTATGGGCTTTAATTCATTTTCATCAACATCGTTTTGCATTGCATAGAGTACTTTATTTTCAATAAATACCACAGGGTTTTGGTCGTCAATGGATGATAGAAGTAAGCCGTATGCGTCCCGGGCATTTGACGGATAAACAACCTTAAGGCCCGGAACATGGGTAAGCCATGCCTCCAGGGACTGGGAGTGCTGGGCGGCAGCACCAATACCTGCTCCGGCCGGAACTCTGACAACCATGGGTAGGTTTATTTCTCCGCCGAACATGTACCTCATTTTAGCTGCCTGGTTAACCAATTGGTCCATACCAACCGTGATAAAATCTATGAACATTATTTCGGCGATGGGTTTTATTCCGCATGCGGCTGAGCCGACGGCAGCGCCAACTATTACGCCTTCCGATATGGGGGTGTCCCGAATTCTGTCATCCCCGAACTCTTCCCACAAGCCGGCACTGACTCCGAAGCATCCTCCGAATTTACCCACATCTTCTCCAAACAGTATAACATTGGGATCTTCTCGCATCTTAAAGCGCATTGCTTCCCTTATTCCTTCGGCATATGTCATCTTTTTCATCTTACTCTTCCCTCCTCAACTATATCAGAATACACATCCTTTAAAGCTGATTCCAATGATGGGAAGGGGCTCTGTTCGGCAAACTCTATTGCCTCTTCAACCATCTTGTCCACATCGTCATTTATTTTCTTCATTTCCTCTTCCGTCATCACATCGCTCTCTAACAGGTATTTTTCTACCCTGGGAATCGGGTCTTTCTTAATCCATGCATCCAATTCTCCTTCCGGCCTGTACACAACCGGGTCTCCTTCAAAATGGCCTCTCCACCTGTATGTTTTGCACTCAATAAGGGTGGGTCCTTGTCCTTTTCTTGCCCTTGAAACTGCTTCATTCACAGCCTCGTATACCGCAAACAAATCATTTCCGTCTACCGTAATACCGGGCATGTTGTAGGCGGACGCCCTCACGGAAACATCAGTAATGGCCTGGTGTCTTTTTTGGCTTACCGAAATTCCGTACCCGTTATTCTCACACACAAATATTACAGGGAGTTTCCAAATACTTGCTAAATTCAAAGCTTCATGGAAAGTACTCTGGTTGGTGGACGCATCACCGAAAAAGCATACGCAGACCTGGTCTGTCTTCTTGTGTTGAATAGCCAAGCCCGAACCTACTGCAATATTATGACCTGCCCCAACTATACCGTTTGCTCCCAAAATGCCCTTGGTTGCATCCGCTATATGCATTGAGCCGCCTTTGCCTTTGCAATATCCGTCTTCCCTTCCGAAAAGTTCAGCCATCATGTATTTTAATTCTCCGCCCTTGGCGATTATGTGTCCGTGGCCTCTGTGGGTGCTGGTTATGTAGTCATCTTCCCTTAAATTTGCGCAAGCGCCTGTTGCAACAGCTTCTTCCCCTATATAGAGGTGGACAAAGCCCGGAATTTTTCCTTCGGCAAACAATTCTGACGCGCTTTTTTCAAATTTTCGAATCTTTAGCATGGTCAAATACATTTCTTTCAATTGCTCGTTAGTGATTTTCAAAATACTACCTCCCATCATTTTTTAATTTTTACGGATACACTGGCAACAGCAACTTCAATTGAATCATCCTTATCTCCGAATTTAGTAAAATAAAGTCCTTCGGTTTTTAACCCCCCGTAAACAGACTTAACATTTACCTTTCCAACAGGAAAGCACTTAACAACCTCTTCCGTCCTGACTTCTTCAGGACGAGTTGTCCCGATCGTGACATCGATTATAACGTTTTCATCGATGTCGTCTTGAGTAAAACCACAAACTTCATTAAGACCTACAAGGCAGCTTTTAGATATGGCATCCTTTGCCGCTTTTACCGCTGCTTTCGTCACATCCTGGCCATGGAAGTCAGCTCCCATGCCGATTTCAACAATAAATCTTTCCAATGCACCACCCCTTTAATATAAATAATATTTTATATAAGAATTTTTATGACAAGCTTTTTAGATAAACAGGTCTTTGTCATACATGAATTGTAGGACAGTTAAACGATAAAACTTGCATGCCTGTAATTGTGTCATGATGAGAAAATAATAGCAGATTGAGAAAAAACACTGTGATGTTTTGATACTTGAGAATTGCTGTTTAATGTTTTGCACAGATGAGTTGTTTATATTGATTTACTTCTATATATATCCATAATTTAGCATATTAAACAAAAAACCTCAACAGGAAATTGAGATTCTTTATGAGATTCTTCGAGCTAAAGCTCTCAAAATGACAGTTTCTGAGTTATTCATAGCAATGACACCCTGGGGGTTATTTATTGCAATGACACCCTGGGGGGTTATTTATAGCAATGACAGGGTTAGCTAAAACCTTATAATTAGAGGATTGTAATTTGAGCCCACTTTTCCCCGACCGGAATTATTTCAGGATTGAACCTTACCTTCAGGGGTTTTTTAAATAAGGGGCCGTCATATACTAAGGTATGGTATTCTCCGTTCTCGCCGCAGGGGTCGGCTCCTGATGTTTCAATTTCTTCTATCAAGGAAAAGCTTAAGTCCCGGCCCAAAAACTTTGAATCCAGCATTTGTGTATTGACTACAACAATCTTAGCTTTAAATCCAAGTGAAATGAATTCCTTAACCAGGTCTTTTCTGTTTCTTTTCCAAAGAGGGAGGACGGCTTCCATTGATGCTGACCTGCAGACTCTTTCTTCCCACTGCCTGTGCTCGTCTAAGTCTATATCTCCGAATATTCCGCAATTTATGCCCAGGTCTTTAAAATCCTTCAGAATAGATACAAAGACCTTCTCATAATCATCGAAGGCTGCCTTTCCGATAGTATAATCAAGACCAAGGGATTCTGCCTGAGCCTTAATGATTTTTTCACTTAACCTGTGGGAGGAACTGATTTCCTCAGTACCAAACATGGTTAAGAGCTTTAGGGGTTCATATCCCATTTCTTTTGCTTTAAATAAGGCAAGGCAGGAATCCTTGCCTCCGGACCATGAAATAAAACATTTTTTATTCTGCATATATATCTCCGATTAAGTTAATGTTCTCTTTATCATTGTATTTGGCAACAGGGGGGTATTTTCATTTTTTTCGGATTCAACAAAAGCTTTCACCTTGAATTTGTTTTCAAATGCTTCTTTTATCATCTCTCTTGTATCAAGGCGGTCTTCAAAAAGGAATAACTTAATATTGACTGCCCTATCCCCAAATTTTATCGAATAGTCCAAAAGGTCATCATATTGGAAAAAAAATTCGTCAAACTCGCTCATGTGAACTTGTCGGTTTTTAATCAGCATAGTGTTATTTATTCTTCCTTTAGACCTTTCCAGGGTCTTCAAAAATGTACCGCATTTACATTTATTTACTTTATATGCTCCGTAGTCGCCCGTCCTGTATCTTATTAGGGGCATGGCTTCCCTGTTAAAGGTAGTTATGACTATTTCCCCCCACTTACCGTCTTCCGATACCTGACCCGTAACCGGGTCTAGGATTTCCAAATAAACATCATTTTCCCTGATGTGATAACCGTTTAAATGGCTGCATTCCACCGCGCAACCGTATCCTGTTTCCGTAAGACCGTAATGGGTAAACACCTTAGCATCACAGTTCACACTGAAGTCTTTTATAACTGTTTCAGGGACATAATCCGCACTGAGTATTAACTTTTTAATATGTTTCTTAAAAAGGTCCTTCTTTTTCCTGCTTAAAAACCTGGCCTGGACGGGCAGGGCCACAATGGAATTAATCTTCTTATCCCCGATGAAGGCCCCTGCATGGTCACAGTCCTTCAATACCCCGTATATACTGCTTTCTATCTTCAACCTGTCCAAGCTTTTCTTAATAATATCACCAAGGCTGCCATAGGTCTCTCCCGGCATCATAATCATTACCCTGTCCCCCTGGCTAAGCATGGCTTTAAATCCTTCCTCAAAAAAATTCACGGTCAGGTTTAAATCATTATCGGTAAAAAATAATCTTTTACCGTCTGCTGAGGTGGTTCCCGAGGTTTTAAGGGTTACAATTCTTGAAACATATTTTGGAGAGGTACACAAAAAATCATAGGGCCTTTGTGCCAACTCTATGGGGAAGGTAAAGGGCAGGGAGGCAAAGTCATTAAAAGTATTCAGCCTGCCCCTGTATGCTCCTTTTAATCTTTTCTTGTAAAACTTGCTGTTTTCTACTGCATAATCAATGGTTTCCTCTAATTTCTTCAATTGGTAATCCCCCAGGGCAGCCCTGTCGCCTGCCCCGGTTTCGAGTATAACCAGGTTTTCCAAAGGTGATTTCATACATCATCTCTCACGCCGAAGGTATAGCCGTTTTCCGTCAATATTTCAATTACCTTGTCATAGCTTTTAATTATTATATCCCCGCATTTAAGCATGTAGCTGGTTTCCCCGTCATCAAATTTTTTTACTCCGATAATATCTATGCAGTCAACGCTGTCAAATTCTTCTTCGAACCAGTCGGTAAATTCATGGACCATGTCTCCGTAGTTTTCCTTATAGTATTCCCGGTCTTTGCCTTTACCGGCATAAAGGCCTAATATCATCACTCCTCCTATAAGGACGCCGCAGGTTCTTTGCTTCCCTCCGATTCCGTTGCATAAACCGTTGACGGCTCTTATCATATCGTCATTTTCGATGCCTTCTTCTTCTAATGCCATTTTTAGCATAATCTGTGTGCAGCAATACCCTAAAGCCGATAACCTAAAAACTTTAAAAGCTGTATCACTTGCCATCTTAAACCCCCTTGCCTGCAATCATCAAAAAATATCCCAATTTGGCTTTTTTCAGGATGTTCTGAAATTTTTGCCCATCCAGGGACCTGCATGCCCGGCTTGCATTCCAGAAGTTTTCCATGGACCCGTACTGAAATATTATTTTAATGATTAATTGTTTGAAATATTCATCTTCTTTTTCTTCAAAAAGTATATCAAAACCCTTGTCTTTCAGCAACTCCTTCAATTTATTCAAATCATGAGGAGCCTTTAAGCAAGTGTTGACCGAGTATCTCTTAAGCTCATCCAAATATTCGGGCTTGTTTGCATATATGTCGGATATAACCAACCGGCCCCCGGGCTTCGTAACCCTCCAGACCTCTTCTATGGTTTTTCCCAAATCATTCATCAATGACAGGGTGCATTCTGCAAATACCCCATTAAAAGATTCTTTTTCGAAGGGTATCTTATCTCCTGAGGAAATTATAATTTCAGCATCCTTATTAACCCTTTTGGCTTCCTTTACAAGAGTTTCGGATATGTCCAAGCCCTTGGCCCTTATATTGTAATTATCGCGCAAATATTTGATTGTTGCCCCCTTGCCGCATCCCAAGTCTAATATAATATCCCCGGCTTTAAATTTACAAAAGTCTACAGCCTTCTTAGTAATTTCAAATCCGCCGGGCCTCAGTGTTTTACCCAGGGCATCCTGCATAAGGGAGCATTCGTACAAATTTCTATTTTGCAATTACTTATCCTCCAAGGCCTTTTCTACCTCTGAAATTTTGCCCCTTGCCAATTCTTCCTCAATCAGTACCATTTTGCATTTTGGACATTTCCAAAGCTCAACTTCAAAGTCTGCATCCAAATAAAGGACATTGGTTTTTTCAAGAACCAATTTCTCGCTGCATTTGTCGCATATCCACGGAGTACCGGTATCATCAGTAATTTTCATTTTTTGCCTCCACAACTTCCATTCTATGGCTGTAAACATTGGTTACAACTATGTCCTCTCCCTTTAATTGGTATTGTACCCAATAGGTTACATTGTCTATTCTCAACCTGGTCAAGTAAGATTTTTTGGAAGGGTCGAAAAATCTTTCTTTATGCTCTATTGAATTTTCAACGCATTTCTTTATATCCCAGTAGACTATATACATTTCTTCCATTTTGGCTTTTGCTTCATCACTTATAATAATATTGTATTTTTCATCTTCGTACAAGCTTTCTTCCCCCCAAATATTTTTTAACATGGAATTCTTTACATACATCCTGTTATGCTGCCTTTCCGAAAGGCTGGGCATTTTTTTGAGACCTGCGCTTTTTAAATCATCAGAAAACAATAAATCAAGCATGTGATAGGTCCGCTTCCCCCTGCTTGTAAATAAATCCTTGCACATGGCGCAGTATACCAGGAGGTCATCCTTGCTTTCCTCAATCCTGTCGTTGATGAAGTCTTGGGCCTGGTCCCTGTTTGCAAAATATACCAAGCCTCCGTAGCCGCAGCATTTTGTTAATTCTTTGGAGTACTTCAGTTCACTGACATCATGGTTGAGCTTAGAAAGAATATTTCTTACGGAATCCTGCATTTTTGTTTCCCTTGATGTGCAAGGGTCGTGAATATTAAGCCTTAACCTTTCTTGTCCGGAAGCTTTCGGCAGTTCCAAATTCTCCATAAGTTCCCAAATGGAAACAAAATCTATGTCCTCCATATATTTATTGAAATTTTGCATGCAGCTTGAGCATGCCAATATGAAGGTCGGTTTGCCCAGGTCTGTCCATGCCTTTTTAATCAATGAGACATTTTCCTCCATCAAGCCTTTTTGTCCCCCCAAATCCGCAGGTGCCCCGCAGCAGCCCAGCATTAAACCCACCCCTGAGTCTATGTTGGCCGTCAAATACCTGTATATTTTTTCGATATAAAGGGGATTAGACCCGGGCAGCTGGCAACCCGGATAGAATACATATTTTATCTTATCCTTATTCGGTTCCTTTCTATATGCAAAGAATTTCTCACCATTGCTGAATTTCATATCCTTTAATGCGAAATCATGGGCTGATTGAGGCATCTTATTTCTTTCAACCATGCTTTCTCTGGTTTCATAAATAACATCCTTCATATCTACCCTGTAATCGCACATTTTGCCGCAAAGACCGCATAGGGTGCAGGATAGGATCATTTTATTGGCATAATGAGAACCTTTGATTATTCTTTCGTTATGGTTTATGTTTCTTATATAGGATTTGGGAGCTATGTCAAATCTCTGTAAATGGACGCAGGGCCTTATGCAATCCCTGCATTGGCATTTAAAGCACCTCTTGGCTTCATTTACAGCTTCTTCTTTTGTGAATACATCTCCTGTCTTTTTTGTTGTCTCTATTGTTTCTTCATCATCAGTCTTATATTTTAATACTGTTTCATAGCTTCCTTCATTGTCTCTCCCGGCTCCCATGGAAGTACCTTTAATAAACCTGTCGATGGATATTGCCGCCCTCCTGCCTGCGCTTACGGAAAAAACTATTGAATTCTCATATTTACCGTCTATTTTACCTGCAAACACCTTGCTGTCTCCCGCCTGAAAGGTCTCCGAATCAATTTGGAAAGGGTCTATTAGATTTTGGGCAGCTATAAATACGGCATCATATCTGCCTATTATTGTATTTAGTTTTTCTTCATCCACAAAAGTATCCAAGATGAGAGAAATATTGTTATCCTCTAAAAAGCTCAGCTCTTCATTTATTACATCGGCGGTAAGGTATTCTTCAAATTCCCACAACCTTCCTCCTGCCTTAGAGCCCATTTCATAAATATCTATCTTATGTCCTTTTTTAACAAGGTCGTAAGAAGCGGTAAGCCCTGTCAGTCCGCTTCCTATCACAGCAATTGTTTTATTTGAAGAGGGCAGGGGGTATCCCTTCTTAGGTTTTGAGTAACCGTATTTTACGGCTGCTTTTTCAAGTTCTCCGATTAAAATATTCCCGCCCTTTTTACCCCTTACACATACATCTTCACAAGGGTGGTCACAGATCATACCTATTATCCTTGCAATAGGTATTCTTTTTTCCATCAGCTTGTATGCCTTGTCGAAGCTCCCTCTTTCAATTTCTTCGACAAAGGCCTTTACCTCCACATGAAGAGGACACCAGGCGGTACAAGCGGGAGGTGCTTCGTTTATGCATTTGTCACCTGTTTCCAACAATTTATCAAGATCCATTTATTATCCCACCTCCTGTTTTAAAAAGGATTGAAATGAAAAACTCATTCCAATCCTTTTCTAAGTCATTTAAAGATTTATTTGTTTTTCAATCCTGCCAATATTTTTTCCGGTAATGCCGGTAATTTGGTTATTCTCACACCGCAGGCGTCATAGATGGCATTTACTATTGCAGCATGGGGTGCGGATAAAGGCATTTCACCAACACCTGATGAGCCTCTTGAGCCGTCAGGTCTTTCAGTTTCCTGATAGATTATCCTGATATTATCCGGTACATCCTTTATCTGGGGCATTCCGGCTTTTGTAAATGTTGTATGATACTTGATATCTTCATAATCCTCTGTAAGGGCCAAACCTATTCCCTGTGCCAGGCCGCCGTAGATTTGTCCGTCTGTCAGCAGCTTGTTTCCAACCTTACCAACATCGGCTACTATGGTTAATTGCTCTACCGTTGCCTTTCCGGTAGTCATGTTGACCTTAACTTCTGCCAGGAGAACCCCATACATATAGTTGGCAAATGGATTGCCTTGACCTGTAACAACATCCTGGTCGGTTCCAGGTACAGACCATTTGCCTTCGTACCTGGTCGGAAGGCCTTTTTCTATAACTTCATCATAGGTCATATAGGTTCCGTCAGGTTTTCTAAGGGCTTTAACAAGGTTTTCACACGCAACCCTTGTTGCATTTCCTGTAGTAACGGTTGAACGGCTTCCTCCTGCAGGTCCTGAATTTGGAGTCTTTTCCATATCATTCATAACCAAGCGGATTTGTTCAGGCTCCAATCCTAAAGGCATCAAAGCATCATATGCGTGGTAGAGGGTACCCATATCTGCTCCTTGACCGTGGTCTTCCCATGAGTTGCCAACAGTTACTCCCTTAGGTGTTATTTCAGCCCATGCTTCGGAAGTATCAACTCCGCCCAAGCCTGCGCCATAAATCAACAAGGATACACCGGCACCGTATTTATAGCCGTCATTTAATTTATTCTTTGCTTCAGCATTTGCCTTTGCTTCTTTGTAATAAGGTCTTAGCTTATCTAAGGCATCAGGCAGACAATATACTTCCGGCGGACACCCTTGAGGCGTTGTCCCTCCGGGTCGATATACATTTTTATATCTTAATTCAAAGGGGTCAACTCCCATTTCAGCAGCTAATTTGTCAATCAATACTTCAGATGAGAATAAGCTTTGGGGTGAGCCGTATCCTCTAAATGCAGAGCCCCATGCATGGTTGGTTGCAACAGTACGCCCCTTGTTTCTGATATTGGGAATATTATAGCCTGCACCCATGAACTGAGTGCCTCTTATTGTCAGTAAGTCGCCAAATTCACAATAAGGACCGTGGTCAACGAAGAAATCACCTTCCATTGCCTGAAGCATGCCGTCTTCATCCGCAGCAAATTTTACATTCATAAAGAATGGAGACCTCTTGCCGGTATAGGCAAAATGTTGTTCCTGGGTAAATTCTAAGTATACGGGTTTCTTTGTCACCAAGGCGGCTACTCCTAATAGTCCTTCTATGGTAGGGCTGAATTTATAACCGAAGGTGGCGCCTGCATTGTTTTGAACTATAACATATTTGTCAGGATCTATTCCGATGCCTTCTGCAGTCATCAAATGATGGAAATGTATAGCAACACTCTTTGAATGAACGATTAGTTTACCTTCTTCGTCCATGTAGGCAAATCCCACATCATTTTCAAGAGGCATATGGGGTTGTCTGCCTACATAGAAATCATCTTCAACCGTATATTTAGCCTTTTCAAATATGGGCTTAGTATCCTCTCCCTTAATTACCCCGCATTCGAAATAAACGTTGGGAGTTCCGGGATGTATTTCAATGGCATCCTCGGCCATTGCTTCCGGTGCGCTCATGTAAGCCGGCAGCACCTCCAACTCAACTTTAACCTTTTTAACGGCTTCTTCCGCAATCTTAGGATTTTCGGACAGAACTATTGCCAAAACATCTCCGTATTGGAATACTTTTTTGTCGCAAAGTATAGGCCTTTCCTTTCCGTCACCCTTGTTTTGAGGGAAGGCCAAGCCATTTATCCTGTTGGTTCCCGGTACATCCTTGTAGGTCAATACCCTGTAAACGCCGGGTACTTTTTCGGCTTCAGAAGTATCTATGGACAGGATGTTTGCATGAGATACCTCTGCCTGAACTAATTTAGCATGCAGGGTCCCCTTAGGAAGCTTAAGTCCCAAATCGGCGCCAAAATCCCAGGTGCCGGTAACCTTTGCCAGAGCTGACGGCCTGATGTATTCGGTTCCCATCATCATGGCTCCTTGAGGCAGTTTGTACCACAAATCTTCTGCCTTAATTTCGCCCCTCATCACTCTTGCAGCATCCATCACTGCATCTACCAAGGGCTTGTAACCGGTACACCTGCACAGGTTTCTATGATTCTGGAACCAACCTCTCACTTCTTCTCTCGTAGGGTTAATGTTTTCCTCCAACAAAGCAACTGCCGATACTATGAAGCCGGGAGTACAAAAACCGCACTGGGCTCCCCCGTGTACCATCCATGCCAGCTGGAGGGGGTGAAGATTATCCCTTGAACCTACACCTTCAATGGTAATTATTTCTGCATCTTCTTTTACGTTTTTCATCCTGGTGATACAAGCCCTTACAACCTTGCCGTCCAAAATAACGGAACAGGCTCCGCACTCGCCTTTGTTACACCCTACCTTGGTGCCTGTCAAATGCATTTGTTCTCTTAAGAACTCCGACAATTTCGATTCCGGGTCAACAACGGCTTTTGTTTCCATTCCATTGATAAACAGTGTTCTTTTAAGCATGTTAACCTCCTTACATTATTGTATTACATATCAATAAGTGTAATGCAATTACCATGCCTAATTTTTAATGTTGAAATTTCAACCCTGAAAAATAAGAACTGTTCGATTTTTGACCAAATCCCCTTTTATGTTGTCTGTTTATCGAACAGTTTTCTTTATTAAATGTTTATATTGTATTTTTTGATTTTATTGTACAAGGTATTTCTTCTAATACCCAGCAGGTCTGCAGATTGGGTTATATTTCCGTTGCACCTTCTTATAACCCTTATCAGGTGTTCTCTTTCCACCGACTCCATGTCTAATTTTTCTACTCCCCCACTCTTGCTCATATATTGCATTCTTGCAGCAAAGTATCTTACGGGGAATATTTCAGTATTAATCATCAATTCAATTACATTCTGCAGTTCCCTTACATTGCCGGGCCAATTATACCTTTCCATTAATTCAAAGTCTTCTTCGGTGATATTTACCACGTCTTTTTTTAAATCCATAGAAATCTTTTTCATGAAATAATCAGTTAATATCCTTATATCTCCCTTCCTATCTCTCAGAGGAGGCACATATAAGGGGAGGACGTTCAATCTGTAGTAGAGGTCCTTTCTGAACCTGCCCATTTCCACTTCCTTCTCCAAATCCTTGTTGGTGGATGCTATTATCCGCACATCAACAGGTATTGCCCTTTTTCCTCCAAGCCTTGTGATAAATCCTTCTTCCAAAACCCTGAGGAGCTTTACCTGCATGTCAAGGGGCATTTCCCCTATTTCGTCAAGCAGAATCGTTCCCCCGTCGGCTAATTCAAATTTTCCGGGGTTTCCGCCTTTCTTGGCTCCCGTAAAGGCCCCGCCCTCGTAGCCGAATAATTCGGATTCGATGAGTTGGGCGGGTATAGCTCCGCAATTTATTGCAATCATGGGATAGTTGCTTCTGCTGCTGTAATTATGGATAGATTGGGCGAATAATTCCTTGCCAGTGCCGCTTTCACCCATAATGAGAATGGTGGAATTGCTGTCTGCAATTTTTTTAGCATACTCTACTATTTTAACAAAACTGTCATCCTCGCCTATTATGCTGTCAAAACTATATCCGTAGTTATTTATAACCTTGCCGTAAGAGCTGTCAATTTCTTTCAGCATATGAACTATTTCAAAGCTGTCATCAGCTTCATGGTAAACCTTTTTCACCTCTAAATTGAATAAGTACTTACCCCTGTTAGAAGTGATGCTTATATTTTTTTCGAAATTTTTGTGGATATTCAACCTGCTTTTAATTTGATGCCAATCACTTATTATCCGGTTGATGTTATCTGTTTTCAGCTTGTTGTCCTTGCCGAACATTTCTGCCGCCTTATCATTATACATTTTGATATTCCCGTCTTCATCCGTAATTATTATGCCTTCGTTAATAATATCAAGAAACCTTTTGGCAGCCTTCTTTTCATTTTGATTTTTACTCTTTATCATCTCCTCAATTCCCTTGGCAGCAGCAACTACAATTCCCAAGGTATGGGGGTGGACATTCTTGGTATAACCCGTTAAATCCAAGACTCCTATAAGGTTGCCCTTATTGTCTCGTATCGGGGCTGCAGAGCAAGTCCATCTATTGTAAGCTTCTATGTAATGGTCTTCTCCTGTCAACTGGACGGGAACTCCCGTTTTAATAACAAAAGACATGGCATTGGTACCCACATTTTCTTCATTCATATAGGCTCCCGGAATCATCTTCAGACTGAAGGCTTCGGAGAGTATTTTTTCGTCCCCCAAGGCATTTAAAATACATCCTTCGCTGTCGGTCAGAAAAATGAAGAAATCGCTGCCCTTGGTAAATTTCATTATCTCTTCAATGTATGGCAGGGCAGTCATGATCATATTTCTGTTTTTGACCAATATTTTTTGTAAATTAGCATCACTTACTATTTTTTTGCTGTACACCTGTTCTCTTTTCAATCCAAGCTTACGGCATCTTTCTTTCGATTCTTCTATTTGAGTTTTATAGTCTTTCATTCCTATGACTCCTTGCTCTTGACATGGTAAACCTTATCAGCTGAGTGTACTGTCTATACATTAATTATAATATATAACCAGTTTTATTTCAACCTGAATATGTTTTCCCTCCCCTTAAGGTCGAATACCCCCTGGTGTTTCCCATTTTGTTCAGCCGTCTTTGGCGGATTAAAAAAGCGTCCGAAATTTCGGACACCTTTTTTATTTTTATTCGCTTTTTTCTAGGTTTGCTTACATGCCTCTGCCGAACATGGGCTGACTTTCTTTTTTCCTTTCCAATACCTTTTTCAAGTGGCTTTGTTCTTCCTTTAGTATTATTGCCATTTCTTCTTTTGCTAAATCAGGATACAGCCTTTGGAGCTCGGTAACAAATAAAACTGCATCCCTTTCCGCCCTCTCGGCTATATCGAATATTTGAGCTTTGGTAAAAATTTTCTTTGCCTTTTCAATAAGCTCATCATCAAACAAAACATTGCTTTCAACCAGCAAATCAACATACTCGGCATCGGACTCTTCTAATTCCAGGTCCATCTTTTCCGAAAACTCTCTTAATAGTGCATTATAAATCTTTTCGTGCCTTTCTTCATCCTTAGCCAGCATTTCAAAGAACTGCTCCCCTATTCTTGCTTCACTTGCAATGGCTCTATACAGCTTGGTTGCTCCTGCTTCGTTTTCGGCAATGGTTTTAAGTAAATTCTTTCCGTTCCATTTTACAGTACTCATAAGATACCCTCCTATTCATGTTTAGATACTATTACCCCATGAAGAATACTTTTAAACAATAAATATTAAATATGTTTTATATGCAAAATCTGAATACAAGAAAAAATTAAGGTAAATATATATTCGGAGGTGATTTTTTTGAAAATAAGAGACATTATGTCAAGGGAAATTGCGTGCGTGAGTGCAGACGATACCGTTGAAAAGGCAGCACAATTGATGAGGATCTACAACGTAGGCTCAATACCCGTATGTGCTCAAAACAGTGTGATAGGTATAATTACGGACAGGGACATCGCTTTAAGAGCCGTATCCGTAGGCGACGACGGTTATATACAGGTAAAAAAAGTAATGACTGCAAATCCGGTAGTCGGGAGTCCCGATATGGATGTTGATGATGCTGTGAGATTGATGAGCGAAAACCAGATTAGGAGGCTCCCCATTGTTGAAAACAACACCCTGGTAGGCATGGTTTCCTTAGGGGACATTTCTGTCGAGCCTAAACTGCAGGATGAAGCTAAAATAGCCCTTAAGAATATTTCAAAACCCGCGGAAAACAGATTCAGTTAAAATGAAGGGGACTTAGGTCCCCGTTTTTTACTTTACAGCCGAAGCTGACAATACCAGTGATAGATATTTTTCCTCTGATGAAGCTCCTCTTGATGTTAAAACTATGGGAACCTTAGCCCCTACCACCATGCCTGCCATGGTGGCACCGGCCATTTCTATCAAGGCCTTGCTCATTATATTTCCTGTTGTAATATTGGGAACCAATAATATATCCGCATCTCCAGTAACAGGACTTGAGTAGCCTTTGATTTCCGCCGATTCCTTGTTGAAGGTCAAATCAAGGGATATAGGCCCTTCAACCATACAGTCCTTAATTTCCCCGTCCCGGTTCATGTTCTTTAAGGTGTCGGCATCAACCGTTTCAGGCATTTTGGGGTTTACGGTTTCAACGGCACACAGGACTGCAACCTTAGGACATTCGTAACCCATTGCCAAGAAAACATTGACGGAGTTTTCAAGAATCTGTTTCTTTTCATCCAGATTCGGATACATGACCATGCCCCCGTCTGTTACTGCAATTAGCTTGCGGTAAGCCGGTATTTCCAAAATTGCCACATGAGAAATCACATTGCCGGTCCTTAATCCCTTTTCCTTGTCAACAACAGCCTTCAGCAAATCTGCAGTCTGGAGCTTGCCTTTCATTATAAAGTCTGCCTTGTTTTCATGTATCAGTTCAACGGTTTTTTCCGCTGCTTCCTTGTCGCTTTCCGTATTTATGATATTGGCCGGCTCATATTTCAGGTTGAGCTTTTTTAATATTTCCTCGATTTTTTCTTTATTCCCAACCAATACAGGCTCAACCAGCTTGTCCCCGGCTGCTTTAAAGACAGCCTCCAATGTGTGTTCGTCATGGGCTGCAGCAACGGCTACCCGCTTTATCGAATCGTTTTTTTGGACTTTTTTAATCAAATCTTTGAAATTTTTCAGTTCCATCAGAAACCTCCCCACATAAGAATGATTAGATTATATCATTATTTCCATTTCATGACAAGGGGGCAGGAGTGTAGGTCAAGGCCCTCATGGCATTTAGGACCGCCAGGAAAGCCACTCCCACATCTGCAAACACAGCCGCCCATAAGCTTGTTAAGCCAAAGGTGCTTAGAATCAAAATCAATACCTTTACTGAAATGGCAAATATAATATTCTGGTAGGCAATTTTTATTGTATTCTTTGAAATATTTATTGCTGCCGGTATTTTTGAAGGTTCATCGGTCATTATTACAACATCGGCAGCCTCAATAGCCGCATCAGACCCGAGACCTCCCATTGCAACACCTACATCAGCCCTCGCCAGTACGGGGGCATCATTGATGCCGTCTCCTGCAAACAACAAAACACCCTTTTCTGATTTTCGGGACATTAATTCTTCAACCTTTTCGACCTTGTCTCCAGGTAATAGGCGCGCATAATACTTATCAATACCCAATTCTCCTGCAGTGCCGGCTCCTGCCGATTCGCTGTCACCGGTGAGCATCACTATGTCTTTTATATTTTGCTCTTTTAAAGCCTTTACAGCCCGGGCAGCATCTTCTTTTGTCTGATCCGCAATCAGGATATAACCGGCGTATTCCCCGTCTGCAGCAATATGAACCATGGTTCCTGCAGATCTTTCTTTAATGAAGGGAATACTAAACTTCTCCATAAGCTTGTCATTGCCGGCCAAAACTTTTATATTATCAACAAGGGCTGATATGCCATGTCCCGGAATTTCCTCCACATGAGATATTTTATGGCTGTCAATCTCTTCCCCGTATGCTTCTTTTAAGGAAAGCGAAATCGGATGGTTGGAATAATTCTCCGCATATGCTGCAAGCTTAAGCAAATAGCCGGGCTCATCCGTCACGGAATGTATTTTCCGGACCTTGAAAACACCCTTGGTCAGGGTTCCTGTTTTATCAAATACGACTATTTCGGTTTTAGCCATGGCTTCTAAAAAGTTGCTGCCCTTTACAAGAATTCCGTTTTTTGAAGCCCCTCCTATACCCCCGAAAAAGCTCAGGGGAACCGAGATCACTAAGGCACATGGACAGGATACTACCAAAAATGCCAAGGACCGGTAAATCCATTCGCCAAAGGTCGCATCCTTAATGACTAAGGGCGGAAGAACCGCAAGCAGAACTGCAACAAGAACCACTATGGGTGTGTAGTACCTTGCAAACTTTGTAATGAATTTCTCTGATTTAGATTTCCTGCTGCTTGCATTTTCAACCAATTCCAAAATTTTATTCACCGTTGATTCGCTGTAGGGCCTGGTAACCTCAGCTTTAAGCAGACCGCTCATGTTGATGCAGCCGCTCAACAGCTCACTTCCAACCATTACTTCCCTCGGAAGGGATTCACCCGTGAGGGCTGATGTGTCAAGCATTGAACTTCCTTCTGTCACAGTGCTGTCCAAGGGAACCCTTTCACCTGCTTTTATCTGTATTATATCTCCTATTCGGGCTTCTTCGGGAGATATGGTCACCAGGTCTCCATCCCTTAAGACATTTGCATAATCAGGCCGTATATCCATCAAATTTGAAATTGATTTTCGGGATTGTCCCACAGCGTAGGATTGAAACATTTCTCCAAGCTGATAAAAGAGCATTACCGCAACACCCTCGGGAGCCTCCCCTATTAAAAATGCTCCGATTGAAGCAAGGGACATCAAAAAGTTTTCATCAAAAACTTCCCCCTCTTTAATATTGTATACAGCCTTTTTTACCACATAGCCGCCGGCAATTACATAGCTGATTGCATACAATACTAATTCAATTTGACTGTCATTTATCATTATTGCAGAAGCAAAGAATATTGCACTGACCATTAAGCGTCCGATTAATTTCTTCATTAAATTCTCCTCTTATGCCTCTTCCAAGACTATTTGGGGCTCATATTTTTTTATTATCTTTGCTGCTGCTTCCTCTATTTCAGGCATAAGGATATCATCTGCCTCAATTACCATCTTTTCGGTAAAGAAGTTAGATGTTACATTCCTGACTCCCTTAAGTCTGCTTATCTTTCTTTCCATCTTTGCCAAGCAATTTGCACAGTCCAGTCCTTTTAATTTATATGTCTTTTTCATATCTTCCTCCATATATCGTCTGACAAACTCTTTATTTACTGTATTTTTCTTTGATATGCTCCATGCCGATTTCATAGATATCCCTTACATGGTCGTCCTTGAGAGAATAATAAACGGTTTTGCCTTCTCTTCTGAATTTTACCAGATTTGCCTCTCTTAAGGCCCGGAGCTGGTGAGAGATAGCTGATTTAGTCATATTGAGCAAAACCGCAATGTCGCACACGCACATTTCGCTTTCATCCAGGGCCCAGATTATTCTCATCCTCGTGCTGTCCCCCAAGACTTTGAAAAAGTCCGACAAATCATATATATTTTCGTCGTCAGGCATTTTAGTTTTAACGGCATCTACTATATCTCCGTGTATCACTTCACAATCACAAACTAAATCTTCTCTTGCAGCCATTTTTACCTCCAAAAAATAGTTGAGCAGCAATTCAACTGTTTGATTATATTATAGTTGAATAACTGCTCAACTGTCAATAGTATTTTTTTTAAAATAATAAATATTTTACGGGTCTTCCGAATCTGTTCCATGAGAAAAATCAATGATCCCCGATTGGGAAAGAATAGCACCTGTATCTGAAAATTCTACAATTTCATCATCTTCAGCCCCTTCTCCCGCAGGCATTTCATCAAGGCCGGGGCTTGACGTTTCTTTCTCCCCGCCAAACTTGTTCCTCCCGTCCTTGGTGACCACATAACAGCGGGTAAAGGGAGATTTCCTGCCAATAAACGATTTATTCATTCGATGACCGGGACACTGGGGACGGTCCTGAGTGTCCCATGGATGTCACTGGGGACGGTCCTGAGTGTCCCATGGATGTCACTGGGGACGGTCCTGAGTGTCCCCTGGAAGGCGCAGCCTTTGTCATTGCTATGAATAAGCTACGTGTCATTCTGAGGGCTTCAGCCCGAAGAATCTCTTGAGATCCTTCGCTTATGCTCAGGATGACAAAGCGCATACTCTCAGTATGACAAAGGTTATTCGCCCAGGATGACAAAGCTTTGTGACTTAGTCACGGTAATAGTATTTATATCCGATAAAATAAAATCATAATAAAAAAAAGGGAGGAATAAATATGAATATAGTTAATATTACAAAGGACAATTTCGAGCAAGAAGTATTAAAGTCAAATAAACCGGTACTTTTAGACTTTTGGGCAGGATGGTGCGGACCCTGCAGGATGATATCCCCGATAATAGATGAAATAGCAAGTGAAGTTACAGATGCAAAGATTGGCAAAGTAAATATAGATGAACAGCCGGAATTGGCATCGGCTTTTGGTATTATGAGCATACCAACACTGGTAGCCGTGAAGGATGGAAAAATTGTCAACAAAATGGTGGGAGTGAGGCCTAAAGCATCAATATTACAAATGCTGGCATCATAATCCTTTCCTCTAAATAAAAATACCCAACCCAATAAGAGGAACCTGATATCTCATTATTGTTAAAATGATGAACCTCCAAAAAAAGGCAGAATACCGACTGCCTTTTTTAATTGAATTTATCAATATAAATGATATAATAAATACCAGACAAGGATCTCAAGCAAATGGAGAAATTATGAGCGGTTTAGCCCTAAAAATAGTGGCCCTGTCCACTATGATAATCGACCACTACGGAGCAATTTTTCAAAATGATATAATCATTTTCCGGATAATCGGAAGACTTGCTTTCCCGATTTATTGTTTTTTGTTGGTTGAAGGTTATTATCATACTAGCAATGTAAAAAAATATGCCGCCAGGCTGCTGGTATTTGCTTTCATTTCGGAAATACCTTTTGATTTGGCCTTCTTCGGCGAAGTGGGTTTTAGGCATCAAAACATATTTTTTACCCTCTTCATCGGCCTTGCAGCCTTATATTTTATAGATAAGAAGGAATTTGAATTTTGGGGAAAGGATGTTAAATTCAACAACAAGGCATTAATTATTTTTGCAGCCTCTCTTTTAGCAACCTTTCTCCGGACAGACTATCAATTTATAGGCATTATTTATATATCAATATTTTACTTAATGAAAAATCAGCCAAAACAAAAAAAGTTTCCCCTTATAGCCCTTATCATGTTTGCCGTCAACATGGCATCCGGCATGATTCAGCAGTTCTCACTCCTTGCCTTGGCGCCTGTATATTTTTATAACAATAAACAAGGAAGGAAAAACAAGATTCTGCAAATGAGTTTTTACTTAGCCTACCCCTTGCATTTATTGGTCTTTTATTTAATAAAAAATCATCCTTAGCTCTATTGCCAAGGATGACACTATCTTATTTTTTTATGTAGATCCTTTCTATTTCGGATAGATACAAGGTATGATAATCTTTTTTTGGATAGAATTCATTATCTAAGTCTTTGATGATAAAGGACTCCGGCTTCATATCCTGGGTATATAATTTCCTGCAGACAATAACCATATCGGCTTCTTCAAAATATGGAACATCATTAACTAAGTTTACCGTCAAATTGCTTTTGGAAATTTTGTCATCATTCCTGCCGGAAACAGAGCCTAAATAAGACAGGGTTTTCTTGTATTCCTTATCAAAAAAACACAGTGTAAACCTATCTGAACCATCAACAAATTCCTTGGTATATCTTTGAGGTCTCATTACCGTATAAGCAACCTTTTTATTCCACATTATTCCGAACCCGCCCCAGGATGCGGTCATGGTGTTGATTTTATCGTCTTTTTTTGCTGTAATCAGCATCCATCCGTCATTAATCAGTTGAAAAATATTTTTGTCCAATTGTTCGGGTTTTATTTCTTTGTAATTATCCATTGACACTACTCCTTTATTTTTTATTATTAATTGTCAGAAATTGTTTAGAATTTTGTATGCTTTCAATTCCTTTTAATTATACCATAACTAAACATTTATATTCAATAAGAAGTCATAATATCTGCCGGCTTTACCAGAATTTAGTTTAAATTTTGTAATAAACTTGTAATATATGACTTTCAGTTCATAATTGTGTAATATATTTGTTACATTTACCAATTAAACAAGATATTGAGGGTTTTTTTACTAAAAGTACCGTGTTATAATTCGTCAGTAACTAAAATTCAGTTACACACTTCCGATGAAGTGTTGGGGGTATAGAATATATGAAAAGGAGAAAGAAATGAAAAACAAAATTTTAGTATTAACATTAGCACTTATAACAGCACTATCTTCAACATCTGCATTTGCAGCAGAACAAGTGTACTATACAAACTATAATATTTATGATTTGTTAAAAAATTACGGTTTCTATTATGAACCGACATATAATAATAATGTTCAGAAGGAAGAAGCTCCTGTAAATAAGGGAGCCCAAACAGCTCAACCTGCTTCAGCAGTAAAAGCGGAAACTAAGGCAGACACACCTGCTGCCCCATCAGTATCAAACTATGAGAGACAAGTAGTCGAACTCGTAAATGTTGAGAGACAGAAAAACGGTTTGGCACCCCTGACTTTAGATCCTGCAATATCAAACGTTGCAAGAATTAAATCAAAGGACATGTCTGACAACAATTACTTTGCACATCAATCTCCAACCTACGGAAGTGCGGCAGATATGCTTACGCAACACGGCATCAGATACACTGCATGGGGTGAAAATATAGCAGCAGGCCAAAGAACACCTGGAGAAGTAGTGAATGCCTGGATGAATTCACCGGGCCACAGGGCAAATATACTTGCATCACACTTTACAAAAATAGGTGTCGGATATGTGAATAACGGAAGACCACACTGGACACAAATGTTTACAAACTAATATATAATGAAAGGCAGGCTTTAGTTAAGAGCCTGCTTTTCATTTTAGGATCGTTGCTGTAAACAACCTGCAGGGTGTCATTCTAAACAAAGTGAAGAATCTCATGAGATCCTTCGTTACACTCAGGATGACATACTTTTAAATGAATTCTGTCATATTCTTTCTGTATCTTGCAGGTGCGAATTGGAACTGCAATTTAATGTTTTTCCTCTCCTTAATTGCCAAATCGGTGAAGTATTGTTTCCATAATCTATGTATCATGTCTTCATTTGAAGAAAACTCCACATTGTCAATATTGATGTTTTCTTTTATCTCCCAAACATTATCCGCATACACAACTGCCTTTTTTCTCTTTTCATCAAAGATGATGAATTTTTCATACTTATACCTGTCCGCAAAATGGTCTGCCAGCAATACGCTTATGTCATTGTCGGGAGAATACTTGGCATACAAAATTCCTCCTATATCCGAGAATCTCAGTATGCCTAAAACCCTGTGTTCCTCCCTTGCCACCCTTTTATATATTTCATTTACGGGAAGGACCTTTTCGTGGGTATAGAAGTTCATGGTGTTTTTTCCGTATTTAAATGCAAATATCAAAAACTCCAAAATTATGTTTTCTTTGTTGGCATCATTTGAAAGGTAGCAATAGTAAACACTGATATAAGCCTCCTTGGAAATCTTTGAATTAATCGCGTCACTAACTGTTTTTGCCTTTAATATGTCCGTTTCTACGATTTCCGACGGGTATGCAAGGGATTGCTGGTAGTTTGACATTTCATATATGCCTGCAGCCCTTTCTTTTTTATAATGATGATAGATGCAGGTCATCAAACCTTCAAATGTGCCGTCATACAAATAATCAACCATCTCACAATAATTCAAAAATACTTATTTGCCTTTGAATCTCCTTCATCCTTATTTGAGCTTTTATTGCTTCCGGGTCAAGTTTTACATTTCCGTAATATTTTCCTTTCACCGTTATAAAGTATTTTGCCCTTTTTAGGACAGTCCTCATTTTTTTGAGAGAATCATAGGAAATTTGAGCATTCTTCCTTTCTCTTATTATCCTTTGAGCGCTGGTTACCCCAAGCCCCGGTATTCTTAAAAGCTCTTCGTAGGAAGCCTTGTTTATTTCTATAGGATACTTGTCAATATTTCTGAGGGCGTACATCAATTTGGGGTCAAATTCCAAGTCAAGATTCGGCTCGTTTTCGGTAAACAAGTCCGAAGAATTAAAATAATAAAAGCGCATGAGCCAATCCGCCTGATACAGCCTGTGCTCCCTCAATAAAGGAGGCATGGTGCTCAGGGCAGGCAGGTTGGGTGATGACATGACCGGAATATATGCAGAAAAAAACACCCTTTTCATCCTGAACTTGTCATACAGGTTTTGTGATAAATCAAGAATGGTTTTGTCGGTGTCGGGAGTGGCTCCGATTATCATTTGTGTCGACTGGCCGCCGGGAACAAAACGCATGGCATTTTTAAAATGCCTCTTGTCTTCTATGGCCCCGGCAATTTCGTTGTGTATCAATGACATGGGCTGAAGGATATTCTCCACCCTTTTTTGGGGCGCCAATAATGATAAACTTTCTTTTGTGGGAAGTTCTATATTTACGCTCACCCTGTCTGCCAGCATGCCTGTCTTTTTAACCAAGAGGGGACTTGCTCCCGGAATTATTTTTACATGTACATAACCCCAAAAATTATACTTATACCTCAAGAGCTCCAGGACCCTGTAAATATTCTCCATTGTGTGGTCGGGGCTTTTTTCAACGGCAGAGCTTAAGAACAAGCCTTCGATATAATTCCTCCTGTAAAACTGAATGGTTAGCTCTGCAACCTCTTCCGGCGTAAAGGTTGCCCTTTTAATGGGATTTGTAACCCTGTTCAAACAATACTTGCAATCGTAAATACAGTCGTTTGTAAGGAGAATTTTAAGAAGTGAAATGCACCTTCCGTCCGAGGACCAGGCGTGGCATATACCGGCAGCAGGGGCATTGCCTATCCCTCCCACCGTATTGTTTTTTCTTTCAACCCCGCTTGAAACACATGACACGTCATATTTTGCCGCATCGGACAAAATCTTTAGCTTTTCAAACAAATCATCATCCATTGCCATCACCGTTTTTTATTTCATTATAAAACAAAACCTTCCGGTTGTCAAACATTTGTTCGACTCATGGAATATTTTTTAACCTTACATAATATAAGCTTAGATTTTGGTCTTGTTCTCCTGTTTATCTTATTCTTAGTATTTTCCCGGCTGCCCCCACTATAGGTCTGAAGAGGATTCCTTCCATCGTTTTTGCCACAGCCTTCAATTCTTTCCTGATTTCTATGTTTTGAGGACAATGAGGCTCACACTTGCCGCATTCCATACATTTTGATGCAAAGGCAGGCTCTTTTGAAAATGCACCCAGGGTCTGGGCATACTTCCACCTGTACATTTTATCTTCCAATAAAAACTTGTCATTGTAGGATGAAAAACAACCGGGAATATTGACGCCATGGGGACATGGCATACAGTACCCGCATCCGGTGCAGGGAACCTTGATTTTCTCGTTTAAAATGGATTTCACTTCTTCAAACACTTTAAGCTCCTCTTCCGTCAAGGAATCTGCAGCCGTATGGGATGCTATCCTGATATTCTCGTTTACCTGACTTTGGGTGCTCATTCCCGACAGAACCACATTCACTTCTTTGTGGTTCCATATCCATCTGAGTCCCCATTCGGCTGGCGTCCATTCGGGATGGACCCTTTCAAAAGCTTTTACAACCTCTTTAGGCAGATTATTGACTAATTTGCCGCCTCTCAGGGGCTCCATAACAATAACCGGAATTCCCAGAGAATGGGCAAGTTTAAGCCCCGATACTCCGGCTTGATTATTCTCATCCAAATAATTGTATTGTATCTGGCAGAAATCCCATGGGTAGGCTTTTACGACAGATTCAAAATCCATTTTGCTTCCATGAAATGAAAAGCCGATATTTTTTATAATGCCATTGGCTTTCTGCTCTTCCAGCCACTCCATTACCCCAAGGTCCGCCATTTTGTCAAACATCGCCTTATCTGTCAGCATATGCAGGAGATAATAGTCAATACAGTCCGTATGAAGCTTTTCCAGCTGTGTATACACTATTTTTTTCGCATTATCCAATTTTCTTACCATATAAGGGGGCAGCTTGGTAGCAATTTTTACACGGCTGCGGTAGCCGTCTTGAAGGGCCTTTCCCAAAAAAGATTCGCTTTGGCCACCATGATAAATATAGGCGGTATCAAAATAATTGACCCCCTTTTCTATTGAATCTCGTATCATCTTTACAGCTCTTTTTTCATCAATTATTCCCGCCCTTGTTGGAAGGCGCATGCAGCCAAAGCCAAGTACTGATAGTTCATCCCCGTTTTTTTGATTAATTTTGTATTTCATATTTACCTCTCAACAACCCGTAAAATGCCATTCCTATTAATAACTTATTTGTCATCCTGAGGACTATAGCCCGAAGGATCTAATAACAATGACACCCTGCGGGTTATCATAGCAATGACAGTATATCATTTTTCTACATTATATCACAAAACCTGTGTTTTATTTAATTGTTTCGGAAAATCACCCTGCGGGTGATTGAAAAACAAAATTTTAGTTTATATAATTTAATAAATCAAATTTAGGGGGTATAAAATGAAAAAGGTGTTAGTATTTATTTTAATCTTTATGATGGTAGTTCCTGTTCAGGCTTTTGCGGAAATTCCGCCTGAGGAACCTCCAAAAAAAGATTTAGGCATTAATGGTACATTTGAAATCTCAGTAAAAACCGACGACCAATGGATAAAGGCCGGCGATCTTGGATTTAGTAAATTTCAAGAAACCAAGGAAATCGATTTAGGTGGCTATATAAAAGGTGATGATGTTTTAATTAAAATTACACAGGATGGCGGGGGAGCATCTTACCTTGATGCAGTATTTCTTGACGGCATGCAAGCCGTAAAAGCTAACGACTCGGATGGCAAAGTATTGAATAAACTTTCCAAGGAAGATTTGGACGTTACTCCTGTTGAAGACGGGATTACATTGGAATTTAGAGTTAGTGGCGGCAAAGGGATTTTAAGCGTTACCGGTAGAATCGAACCTGAAGAAATCAGTAAGGAACCCTTACAGTTCCCGTTAGCAAATAATTACAAGCAAAAAAATCAAATAATAGATTTTTATAGCTACAAGCTAAACACAAACTATGGAAGAATAACAGCCGATGGTGTGTTGGATGAAGTTGCTGGCACGGAAGTTTTTGCAAAGGAATACCAGGTACCCGGTTCCGGTCATCCTGCAGGTGATACTTATTTCTGGGTGATGAATGATGATGAAAATTTATATGTAGTTATGGATTTTACACCGGACAACACTTACGACGGTGACAAAGACTATGCAAAGGTTTATGTAAATACTGATGAAGGAATAAAAGAATTCAGAGTATCCGTACCTGAAACCGCTTGGGGAAGCCCTGGATTTACATATACCGACAAGGTAGTTTATGAACATAAAGTATATGAATTTGTAATTCCCTTAAGTGAAATCGGAAACATTACAGATGAATTAGAGCTTGCTTTTGTCGGGTATGGAACAGCAGCATTACCTCCTTTAGTAGGTTTGCCTCGATTGGCATATGATCCGGATAATGGCATTTACCTGAGTGTGTATCAAGAATCAGTAGATAGTCGAACCCAAGTGCGGGGTCAATTTGTTTACAAAAACGATGATGATGGAACAGAAATTATGTGTCCTGATTTTCTAATCGGACTTGACGCAGAATTTCCTGACGTTGCTTATGATATTGTCAATAAAGCATTTTTGGTTGTATGGAGTGGAAGTGTAAGTGATTCCATAGAATATACCGTAATAAGTATAGAAAACGTTGATAAAGAAGATGGGATAATTGAACATGATCATGATATTGATAACGTCAAAACATTATACCCCATTTCAGAAATGGGTGTTGAATTAACAAATCCTGCTATTGCATATGACAACAATAATAGTGTGTTCTTGATTGTATGGGAAAATTATGATTATAATGATGACTACACCACCATAAAGGGTATGATTTTTGACTTAGACCAGCCTGATGCTGAGGCTCCCCTACTGACTATCAGCATTGATGATTATGCTGATGATATAACACCATCTGTTTGCTACAGCAAGGAACACAAAGTATTTTTAGTTGTATGGCAAAGTAAAGATGAGGCTCCAATGATACAGGCTAATGTAATATCAAGTTCAGGAACAAATACTACACCTGAATCATTTGAAGATCTGATCATTATAGACCAAACATGGCAATATGGAAGATTTTTTGCAATTAGTACATCTATTAATGAATATAACAATGAATTCTTGGTTACATGGGGTGACGAAAATGGAATAATACACGGAGCTATTGTAGACATAGATGATACTGATATTATATATGAGGAAGAAATTACATCATATGCATATCATTCAACTTCGTTTTATGATGGCCAGGGTTCTATGCTATGTTTATGGAATGATTTGTTCGCTGACGAGAGCGGCGGAAGAATTAAAATGAAAACTTTTGGTCGTGATGAAATATATGACATCCGTGATCCGGAATTAACTGATAGAAATTGGGGACAACCTGTGTTTAACTTAATCGATTCATGCGGAGATGGTAATGGCGAAATACTCGTTGCTTATGGAAGGGATCGTGAGCAGGATATATCATATTTTATAGGTTATCGTTTCATTGGAGGACCTGAACCACCTGCTCTTATTGAGGAAAAAGAACCGGATTTAGCATACCATCCCGAGTTGGACATATATTTGTCTGTATTTAGTCATGAAGATTTAGATTCAGAAGAAAATTCAAGTTATATATACGGTCAATTAGTCAATAATGAAGGTAATCCAATTGATGAAAAATTCTTAATAAATGATGGTACAGATAATGAAGATCCGGGAGATGATGGACAGCTTCAATCGCCTTCCGTTGCAGTGGATAAAGACAATAACTTTTTGGTAGCCTGGTCGCAAGATTATAGTAATGATACCATCTATGCCTGCAAGGTCGAGATTAGCAAGTCAGGTGATAAATATATCGTAAATAAAGAATCGGCATTTCGTGTTTCAGACAATTATGACAATATTTTTGGAGCTTATCCGGATATAGCTTATGACAGCTTAAATGACAGGTTTTTAATAATATGGCAACAATACGATTCAACCGGCGGAGAAATAGATAATAGTTGGAACATATTTGGAAAAATTGTTGATATTAATGGTGAGATTTTTGGAGATGCTTTCCCAATCAACAATGTTGCGGGTAGCAATCAAAAAAATCCTTCTGTAAGCTACAGTACCGAAGACAAAAAATATCTTGTTGCATGGCAGGTAGGGGATTGGGATGAAGCTAATTCCGTTGAAGCCGTAGTCATTGATGATGATGGCAGAGTTTATGAAAATATTTCTATTGCATCTGAAGCAGTGAATCCAAATGTATCCTACAACAAAGACAAATTCTTAATTACTTGGTCCGATAAGGATAATAAAGAAATACATGGTGCTTATTACAGTATATCATCAGAAAATGAGCCTGAAATTAACAATGAAAAGTTTGTAATTTCAGCTGTATCTGAAGAAGCATACATGAGCGACGTTTTTCCTGCAGCTTATTTCGATGGACGTGCCAAAATGCTATGTGTATGGAATCCCGGTTTTGTTTATGAGGATTATGGAGAATTTTATGCTGGTTCCAATGATTTGCATGCAAGCTTAGCCTATGTTGATTCAGACGGCACTGCAGGTGAACCATTTAAAACTGATGAACCTGAATTTGTAAATGGTTATAGCCCTATTGCCATAACAGGAAATATGATGGGTCAATTTTTAATTGCATATGAAACCCCAATAGACTCCATGTATTATGAAGATCAGCCTTATCATATCGGCTACAGGCTTATAGGAGAGTTCATACCTGAGCCTGAAGAACCGGGGTTGGAGTTTGTAAATGCTCCATATGAAATTCGTGTAGGTAATACAATACAAGCAGTAGTACATTATTTTGACGGCACTGAGTATATTGATGTAACCGATGAAGTATTTGAATATAGTTCAGGGAATCCTGAAATAGCAACAATAACATCAAGCGGTGCGATAACAGGGGTAGGTGTTGGTACAACAACTGTCAGTGCAATTTATGAAACAGATGCAAATGGTGCATCGACAACTTATAGTGCAATAGCAACTGTTGTTGTTACTAAAAAGTCTGTGTCTCGACCTTCTCCTTCTCCCCAAAAGCAAATAATCGGTCAAATAATCGTTGACGGCAAAGTTATTAAGGATATATATGAGGAAGACTTAGTATCGGATGAAGGCATATACTCCTTCGAGGCGGCACAGACAGGAGATAATGCCAAACTGTGGCTGTTGGGAAGTTATTACAAGAAAATTGCAGCCAATAATCCGAATGGCATACTGCAATTGACATGGGATGCTGCATCCTACAACCTGCCTCTAAAATCCAAAGAGGTTTTAAAAGAGGTAAATAGTATTACCGGATCTAAGGTAAATATAGTTTTGGATAAGGTTAATGATGAAGAGCTGATTGATTCTGCCGCTGCTGCCCTTGACAAATTAGGCGGTCAAATGGTTTCGGGATTGGTTGATTACAGGGTGACAGTTGAAGGAAAATCTAAAGAAATCAGTATTGACAAATATAATATATATGTAACCAGGACATTGGATAATTTAAATAATTTTGATGGTTACAGCACAACCGCAATGAAGTTAATCGATGATGAATTTACATTTGCTCCTTCCGTATTTAATGGCGGCAGTGCAAGTATTAAGTACAGGGGAAACGGTATATTCGCTATCGTTAACAATCCTAAATCCTTCGGTGATTTAACAAATCATTGGTCAAAGATGAATGTTGAAAAATTAGCCGCAAGAAATATAGCATTCGGTAAAAGCGAAGGAATCTTTGCACCTGATGATTATGTGACAAGGGCTGAATTTGCAGTGATGATTACAAGGGCTTTAGGTATAACCGAAGAAGAAGGAACCATGAATTTTGAAGATGTTAAGGGATGGTATGAAGAAGATATATCTACAGCCTATGAAGCAGGTATAATAAACGGAAGAAGTGACGGAAAATTCTATCCCAATGAAAAAATTCAAAGAAAAGATATGACAGTTATGATTCACAATGCACTTAGATTTACCGGTAAAGATAAAGCATTAAAAGATAAAGAAGGCGTGCTTGCAATGTTTATTGACAGTTCCGAAATAGATGAATATGCAAGAGAATGTACGGCACTATGCGTTGAAGTAGGAATAATCATGGGAAGGGACACAAAAGAATTTGACTCCGACGAATATGCCACCCGGGCTGAAGCCTCGGCTATGATTGAGCGTATGCTCAGGTACCTTGAGTTTATAAATTAATCATAACTTGTCTCCACAAAAAATGCATTTTAGGTTTACCTAAAATGCATTTTTTAATAAGCATTTTCAAGCAGTTTTTTAACATAGTTGGGTATGTAAAATGAGCCCTTGTGGAGGTCTGTGTTATAGTACCCTGTCTCAAGCCCCAAAGAATTCCATAAGTCCTCATTAAAATCTTTAATAGGATCAAATTTTTTGGATGCAAAGCCGAAGAGCCAGTGGCCTGACCCGTATGTGGGGATATGGGCCTGATAAACTCTTGCTGTTGGGAAAATCGATTTGATTTTCCGGTGTGCGTTTTGCATGGCTTCCGCATCATTTGGATAGTAGGGGCTCTCATGCTGATTTACTAATATCCCGTCATCAACCAAGGCCTTGTAACAGTTCTCGTAAAACTCCATGGTGAAAAGTTCAAGTCCCGGTCCTACCGGGTCTGTAGAATCCACAATTATTAAATCGTACTCATTATTTTTTCTTTTAACAAATTTCAGGCCGTCCTCAAAATATAGGTTCAGCCTCTCATCATCGAAGCCGGAAGCAGTCCCTGGAATATATTCCTTGCATATTTCAACAACCTTCCTGTCAATTTCAACCATGTCAATTCTTTCTACAGTCTTGTAACGGGCAAGCTCCCTTACCGTTCCTCCGTCTCCGGCTCCAATAACAAGAATCTTTCTTATATGAGGGTTTACTGCCATGGGGACATGTGTAATCATTTCATGGTAGATGAATTCATCCTTTTCGGTGAGCATCAAATAACCGTCTATCACTAAGACCCTGCCGAATTCAGGAGTATCAAAGACATCTATTTTTTGAAAATCACTTTTTACACCGGCCAGGTGTTTATTTACTCTCATTGAAAACTTCACATTATCCGTATGATACTCGGTAAACCATAATTCCATTCAATTTTCCTCCTGGAATATATTCATGCCGCTGAATATTTCAGTCATTTCTTTTCTGAGCCGGTCTGTTATCTCCAAGCGTTTTTTTGGAGGAAGATCATTTATATCCTTATTGTAAAGATAATCCCGGAGGTCAATTTCCTTTATCATCATTTTTGTGTGAAAGGTATTTGCCTGCAGAATATTTATATCTATTGCATCATAATTTTTCAAAGTGTCTTTATCTATATAATCCTGTATTGACCTTATATTGTGGTCAATAAAGAGTTTCTTGCCTTGCAAATCTCTCGTAAAACCCCTGACTTTATAGTCAATGGTTATTATATCCGAATCAAAACTGTTAATTAAGTAGTTTAGGGCATTGAGAGGTGAGATTTCCCCGCATGTGGAAACATCAATATCAACCCGAAATGTAGAAATGGCGTTGTCCGGATGATGCTCCGGATAGGTGTGTACCGTGACATGGCTTTTGTCCAAATGAGCATGTATGGTTTCACTTTGCACTTGCTTAAGCTTGCCTTGGTTGCATGTAACATCGATATCCTCGCTTGTAACAGCACCTTCGGCAATCAAAATATTTACGGAAGCACCCTGGGGGTCATAATCCTGCTTTGAGATATTAAGGATATGTGCTCCTATAATTTCAGTTACCTTGCACAAAATCTGAGTAAGCCTGTCCGAATTGTATTGTTCATCAATATATTCGATGTACTCCTGCTTTTCTTTTTGGCTTTTGGCATAAGAAACATCATAAATATTAAAGCTCAATGATTTCGTCAGATTATTGAACCCATACAATGCCAACTTTTTTTTCAACCCTAACATCACAACCTTTCTTAAATTCAATGACAGCAATTATTTTTTCGTCAGTGCACGCCGCAAAAATTGCTTCTTTTATTGTATTCATTATATATTAACACCCATCCGATTGCAACATCATTAACGCAAACATAATTGCTGCCACTACATATAATATAGCAAGCTGCGTCATATGTTACGAATGGAGGTTATATAATGAGTTACTCTTCTAATACCGGCAAATACAAGAAATCAGATGTATATAAATTCAATGTGAACGATAATTCCAACTATGAAAGAACCGGCTTTTTGGAAATAACGGTGACAGATGCCCAAACCGGCATGCCTATAGAAAATGTAGATATTGAAGTGTTTAAAATGACGATAATGGGCGAATATGCAGAAAGAGCCGAGGAAGCTATATGATCGCCCTTAATTTATCTTTATCGATTATTTCTATCGTCCCTCTTGATAGTTTAAGTATCCCCTGAGATTCAAAGCTTTTCAGCATCCTGGACACTACTTCCCTGGCACTTCCCACATATTTTGCAATCTGTTCATGGGTATACTTAATTATATTGGATTTTGTTTTTACCGTTTCGTCGTAAAGAAAAACCGCCAACCTCTTGTCAAAGCTCATAAACAAAATTTGCTCAACAGCCCACATTACTTCCGAAAACCTGTCGGTAGATTTTTTATAAATATAGGTCTCCACATAAATATTTTCACGGGCTAACTTTTCAAAGGTGTCAACATTCAATAAGAGTATCTCGCTATCTTGTTCTGCATCGATCAAAACATCAAAGGTAATGTTGCTTAATATGCAGGAAGCGGAAAGAATACAGTTTTCTCTTTCAGATATGCGAAAAAGGGTTACGTCTCTTCCTTCTTCAGACATTATATAGAATCTAAGCTCACCGCTTCTGACTAAAATCAGACCTTGGCATTCCTCACCCGCTCCGTGAAGATTTACACCCTTCTTGTAATTGACGACCGTAAAATTGTTTATGCACAGCTGTTTTTCGGTATCTGTCAATTTGTCCCAAAACTCTACATGTTCTTCTATGTATTTTAAGTCTTTCTCATTAAGCATGGAATCCTCCTATCGGGGCCAAGACTAAGAGTCTTTGCCTGACTGATTGTATCCATTATACCATAAATAAACCATCAGGATAGTATTAAATTTCCTTAATTCCGGAAAAATCACCCTCAGGGTGATTGAAAAATTACCTTTTAATATTATAATTAAATTAATAATAACACCTAAATCCAAAAAAATACATTTTAGCGTCCTTTGTCCTAAAATGTATTTTTTTATTGGTTTTATTTGAAGACATACTTATCCAATCTGTCAAAAGCCTCTATCACCCTTGATTTGGGCAATGCTAAATTTATGCGGATCGCATGGGGGCGGTTGAAGGGTCTTCCGTCCTGCCACATGACGCCTACATCGGTCCCGGCTCTATATAACTCATCTAAGGTCATATCATGGTCCTTTAGCCACTCCCGGCAGTCAAGAAAAAGCATGTAGGTTCCTTCAGGTTTAAAAAACCTTATTCCCTTGTAATTGTTAATAATATGGCTGCTGGCATAATCGATATTCTCCTCTATGACACGACACAGCTCATCAACCCACTCATATCCTTCCTCCTTGTAGGCTCCAATCAAGGCATGCATGGAAAGCACATTCATTTCATTGTAATGAGGCTTGCTGCTTTGAGCCCTCACCCGGTCCCGGAGATATTTGTTGTAAATAATGTGATAAGCCCCTACCAGGCCGGCAAGGTTAAAGGTCTTGCTGGGAGCATAAACAGCAACGGTCCGGTTCTTTGCATCTTCGCTTATGCTTTGGGTCGGTATGTGCCTGTTGCCGTAAAGAATAATGTCGCTCCAAATCTCGTCGGAAATTACTAGGCAGTCATTATTTCTGTACACTTCCATAGCCTTTTCAATTTCTTCCCTTTCCCATACACGTCCGCAAGGATTGTGAGGTGAACAGAATATTGCCAAATGAATATTGTATTTTTTTAGTTTTGCATCCATATCATCGTAATCCATCCGCCATACACCCTCTTCATCCTGCACCAAGTCGGAATGAATAATTCTTCGGCCGTTATTTTTCAAGGATGATGTGAATCCTATATATGTAGGCGAATGAAGGAGCACACTATCCCCCGGCGCGGAAAAAGCATCTACGACGGACATTACGCATCCAAGCACACCATTTTCATAACCGATATGCTCAGGGGCCAAACCTCTTATTCTGTTTCGAACTTCATGCCATTTAATTATTGAATCATAATATTCCTTTCTTGGGACAAAGTATCCAAACATGGGATGGCTTGCACGCTCTATAATCGCTTCCTGAATGGTCGGAAGGGTAGGAAAACTCATATCTGCAACCCACATGGGGATTATGTCAAAGCCTTCCTTTGGCGCTTCGGGACCAAATCCGGGTTTTAAATCAACAGCAATGGAATCCATGCCCCGGCGGTCTATGATGCTTGTAAAATCATATTTCATAACTTACCTCGCAAATTTAATTTTTAAACTCAAGACTTAGTCACTATATTATAACATGTTTTGAACCTAATGCTATAATTTTGGTCAAATAATCATTAAATCCGTTCCTTAGTCTTTGACCCCTGCATATAATAGATATTATATTCCCTCTTATAATTAAAGAAAGGAAATAAATCATGAAAAATCCTTATGGAAGCCCATTTAACAGATATTGTTCCAAATCTTTTAACATGGGCAGATACAATTATATATATCCTTGTCATAATATATTTCAAAGCCAAAACACCATGACAGACAATCAAGAAGCAACCGGATTCATGAGGCTTCATATAATAGATAAAGTAACCGGGCAGGATATACCCTATGCCACCATAACGGTCTACGTAACTGATGAAGAAAGGAGGGACATTCCGATTATGCATTTGGTTACAACCATAAACCCCGCAAGAATAGAACTGCCTATAGCCAACAAATTAGGAACTTTAATAAGAGGACCCGAATATGACTTTTCGACTTATAATATAAGCGTGGACATTTTCGGATACTTTACCAATATTATATATAATAATCGTTTGTTTCCCAACGTGACAACCGATTTTGTAATAGAGATGATCCCCATTACCCAGCCTCAGCCTATTATAGAGGAAAGATTGGAACTTCCTCCCCATCCCAGGGATGTAGTAGAAGAATAAAAGGTTCTATACCCTTAGGTTTAGAACCTTGTTTGTGCCAACATATCATGATATTCCGGTGTTTTGTCCATTTGAGCCACTACAAAGGGGCATACCGGACGAATTTTTCTGTTTTCCTTTCTTGCCCAATCTACTAATTCCTTCAATATCATCTTCCCTACGCCTTTTCCGCCTAATTCTTCGGATACTTTTGTGCCTTCAGCTACAACTATGCCTTCCTCATCGATGGAAAATATAATTTCTGCCAGGGGGGCTTCTTCTTCTCCGATATAAAAGCTATTCTTTCCTTTTTTAATTTCCATTATTTTTTCCTCCAAGTTTTAAAAGCAGGTACATAATCTCGTTTCTTTCGTATTTCCGCTATCCTCTGTCATAATAATATACCCTCAATAAAATGTCAAATAAACCTTATCCCTATTGTTTTGAAATAAGGATTAACTCTTAGTTATTTGTTTAATGAAACCGGCTAAATTTGGGATACTATAACCATGCGGATATTTATAAGGGAGGGATTTTTATCGGAATTTTATTTGCACTCCTTGCCGGCTTGTTAATGAGCGTCCAGGGTGTTTTCAATACCCGAGTGATGGAATCATCAAATATGTGGGCTTCAACAAGCTGGGTCCATATATCGGCTTTTGCCGCAAGCATGAGTTTATGGTTTTTTACAGGGAGGGAAGCTTTGCTTTCAGTGTTCAGTGTCAGTGAAAAATTATACCTGTCAGGGGGTATCATAGGTGCTTTCATTACATATACCGTCATCAAAGGAATATCTGATTTAGGGCCTGCCCATGCAACAATGCTGATTCTTTTGGCCCAATTAGTTGTTGCCTATCTAATTGAGGTGTTTGGATTATTCGGTGCGGAAAAAATCTCTTTTGATTGGCTGAAACTGGTCGGGGTCGCCCTCATGATCTCAGGAATCATGGTATTTTGCAGGAACTGAAAAATGTTAACAAAAAAGCAGCTTCGTTTTTACACTAAGCTGCTTTTAAGCTTAACTTCTATTCAACCTTTGCTTTATCTATAAGATCGAGGATTGGTTTTGCATATGAGTATTCATCTCTCATACTTTTAGTTGCTTCCCTGAATTCTGTCAAATCAGGCCTGATTATGGTAACTCCGTCTTTTTCCATCTTTGCAAGAGCTTCCTTTTCAATATTACTTATCATTTCACGGCTTTCCAGCATAATATCTCTACCGACCTCAAGTATGATTTGTTGTAATTCTTCCGGGTATGATTTGAAGGCTTTTTCATTGAAATATAATGAAGCTTCATAGGGAACATGTTCTGTCATAACAGCATAAGGTGCAACCTCATAGAATCCTAAATTGTTTGTCATGGCTATATCATTTTCCTGTGCTTCTATTACTCCGGTTTGCAGGGATGAATACACTTCATTAAGTGACATTGCTATGGGGGCTGTGCCTAACAATTCCCATACTCTCATGTATGAAGTTATGGTAGGAACTCTTATTTTTAAACCTTTAAAATCCTGAAAATTGTTTAAAGGCTTCTTGCAAGCCACATTCCTGTTTAAGCCATCTATTACGGTTACTAACCTGTATAAGGTGCCCTCGTCACCGAATAAACCTGTTGTCTTTCTATGGATAACATCATATATGCAACTGAAGATATCAGCAGCAATGCAAAGAATGCGCCTAACACTATCATGGCTATAATATTTATCACCTTATGGTATTTAGGCTTGAAGAACTTCCTTACGAAAAAATCTACGCGCAGAAGTCCCCCATTTCTAAAACTATAACTGGCTCCGACAAAAGTCATCCATATCATCATCCACTTAGCTACTTCCTCAGTCCAAGTATAAGGATGTCCTGCTAATCTTGTGACAACTTCAATGAGGACAACAATAACCATGATGCAGAAAAGGGCAACTCCGATTATTAGTTCAACCGGGGTTTTTTTCTTCACTTTATTATTATTAACAGCCAAACTATCACCTACTTTATTGAATTAATTACATCTAAAATTGCATCACGCAATGTTGCAACTGCAAAATCCATATCTTCTTCTTCTATTACAAAGGGGGGCGACAATTGCAAAGCATCACCTTTAATCCCATCAACCGTTCCGGATATTCCTGAAGCGACTATCAAATTATGCTCGAAACAGTATTTAGTAACCTTTCCGCATACGTTAAAATCTGATTCAAAAGGCTCTCCCCTCTCCTTATCTTTCGAAAACTCAATTCCGATTAACAAGCCAATGCCTCTTATATCACTGACAATCTCTAAATCTCCCAATCCATCCTTTAGTTTTTCAAGGAATATTTTACCTGTTTTTTCAGAGCGGCTTATCAGATCCTTGTCCACAATGTATTTAAGAACCGCGCTTGCTCCTGCACAAGCTATGGGATTACCCGCATATGTAAAGCTGTGCATAAGATTTCTTGTTCCCTTTTCAAATGCATTTACAACATTTTTATGAACGATAACTGCACCTATCCCTCATTATCATACACATATACGCCCTCACCGCGTTCAACGGTTTTATAGTTTTTGTCTAAAGATGAATAGAATACACTTTTCAATTAATGTTCCTCCCTTTCCTATGACAGCAAGTCTAAAGCCATTCAATTATTTTTGGCAATTCTCCTCTTTGCCAGCTTAGCTCCATACTCTATGGCATTCATTAAGCTTTCATGATTAGCGGTGCCTTTGCCTGCTTTCCCGAAAGCAGTGCCATGGTCCACCGATACTCTTATTATTGGAAGGCCTAATGTGATATTTACTCCGCTTACGGTCTCCCATTTCTTACTACCTTCATTCCAAACGAAACCTGTAACTTTCAAAGGAATATGGCCTTGGTCATGGTACATGGCGACAACAATGTCATATTGGCCTCCCTTAGCCTTGGAAAACAGCGTATCAGGAGCAACGGGGCCTTCCACGTTTAACCCTTTTCCTTTTGCTTCCGCTATAGCAGGTGATATTTCTTTTTCTTCTTCCCACCCGAAAAGGCCATTCTCACCTGCATGTGGATTAAGTCCCGCAACCCCGATATGGGGATTGCTTATGCCAAGGTCCTCCATAATTTCATTGGCCAGCTCAATAACCTTGAGAACTCTGTCCTTCTTTACAAGGTCACAGGCTTTCCTTAAAGGAACATGAGTCGATACGTGAACAACCCTCAAAGGTCCGTCTGCAAGCATCATGGTATAGTTCTTCGTGTTTGTGAGATCAGCATAGATTTCAGTATGTCCGCTGTAATGATATCCTGCCTTGTTCATGGCTTCCTTATTTAAAGGGCTCGTTATTGTACCGTCAACTTCATTATTAAGGGCTAACTGAATCGCTTTTTCTACAGCCAGGTAGGCTGCTCTTCCGGACACAGCCTGTACTTTCCCATGCTGCAACTCACTTATATCAACACAATTCAAGTCAATAACATCAATCACACCATATTTAAACTCCGCATCATCGACATTTTTTACGGCTCTTACCTTTAAAGAAGAGTCGGCTATCTTTAATGCTGAATTCATGACGTCGGCATCGCCTACCACAAGGGGTTTGCATATTTCATACACGCTTTTTTCATTTAATGATTTAACAATGATTTCCGGTCCTATACCTGAAGGATCACCCATTGTAATTGCTAATACAGGCAATTCTTTGTTCATTTATGATTACTCCCATCTAATATTTTAAAACCATTAAGGAATTAACAACATCTTCCCCGAAGCTCCGGCAGCTAAAGCTTCAAATGCCTTATCAAAATCCTGCATCTTATATGTTCCTCCGATTACGGGCTCAATGTCAAATTTGCCTGATTTTAGAATATCATTGCACTGCCACCATGTTCTGTACATCTCACGCCCTGTCACTCCGTTAATTTTAGCTTCCTTATAGATAACAGCATCTGTTAAGTTTAACTTAACATCACCGTTCGGAAGACCTACTAATGTATATCTTCCTCCTTTTTTGAGGGCATCGAATGATTTTGCTATAACAAATTCGTTGCCGGTGTAATCGATGACTACGTCAACACCTTGTCCCCTGGTATCATCCAAAATAATTTTTACGTAATCTTCATCTTTTGAGTTAATTATGACATTCGCACCCATTTTCTTCGCCACTTCCAATTTATCATCAAAAATATCTATCGCATAAATTTTAGCAGCTCCGGAAGCATAAGCAGCGCCAACTGCCATCAAGCCTATAGGGCCACATCCTAAAATGAGTACTGTCTTCCCGCCGATTTCACCGGATAAAACACCATGAACAGCCACTCCCATAGGTTCTAAAAGTGCCCCTTTTTCATAACTTATATCATCATCCAAAAGCCAGACGCAATCTTGGGGAATTGCAGCATATTCGCTGAATGCTCCCGGAGTATGCACACCTACTATCTTCATATTTTCGCATATATGCTGATTACCTGTCTGACATTGGTAACATTTGTTGCAGGGAATATGTGTTTCGCCTGCTATTCTGTCACCAACCTTAAATTTCTTAACAGCACTTCCTACTTTAACTATATCTCCCGAAAATTCATGGCCAAAAACCATGGGAAGTTTTAATCTGTCTTCAGCCCATTTCGTCCAATTATATATGTGAATATCTGTACCGCAAATTGCTGTCGCTCTTACCCTTACCAACACATCATTATCAGTAATTTCCGGGATAGGCAGATCCTCTCTGAAAACTGCACCCATCGTTTTATTTTCTTTAACTATGCCTTTCATTACCTTATCCATATTACTCTCCTTCTAAATATTTTTTATATATTCCATTATTTTTATAAAAACATTATCTGTACCAAAACCACCTGACTTTGTGACTATGAGAATTCCATCCGCATCACCTCCGACAATTTTTCCGATAGGGATTCCGGGTTCTATCTCATCTATCAATTCGATACCTTGAGCTTTCAATGACTCACAAATCTGCATTGATGTATCTCCGCCGGTTGAAACAATATACTTCAAATTAACAAGCTTGTTTAACTGTTTTACAATTTCTCCCAGTGTTTTTACTATTTTCTGTGACTTCATAACTTCATTTGAATCTTGCTTTAAACTTTCTTCAAATTCATTTTCGTCCTCTATAGAAGTTTTTAATATTACTAATTTTTTGCCTTTGGATATGTAGCCGGCCACTTCATCTATTATGCTATTGATAACATCCTCCTGGTTACCATCGATAATTTCATCCACCTTAACATGAAAAACCGGCAAGTTATATGCTTCTTTAATATTGTTTGTCTGGGACAAGGTGGCTTTGTTTCTTGTACCTACCACCAATAAAGTTATTCCGCCTTCATTAACATAATCAATTTCTGTCATCTTGGGACTTATTATTGCCAGTTGTTGTGCAAGGCCTGCAGAACCGCAAAAAACAATTTTTTTGTTGATTTTTTTATAAACCTCAGCAATAATCTTTAAATCACCATCATTTATCGCGTCAGCCAAAAAAACATTGACTCCTTCTTTCAGCCTTGATTCAATGTATGATATGAGCTGGTCCGTTCCTTTTCGTACTGTATCTATGGATATATTCTCTATTGGTCTGTTTAGCTCTTTTTGGATTAAGTCTGTTACATTTATTATGCTTTTCCCCAATTCTCCGTTCCCATCCAGCATATATGAATATCCATTCTTTACAACCCTGCCGTTTGCAGGAAAGCTTGGAGCAGCCAATGTTATGTCCGGATTTACCGCATCTAAAACGGCTTCTATTTCGGTACCAATATTCCCTCTAAACACTGAATCCATTTTTTTATATATGTACTCATACTCAATATCATTAAACCTATTGGCAATATCAAATACTTTTGTGTAACCGGATTTCATATCTAAAATCCTCGAATCGGCATTAATCGATACAACGTCATATTTTTTTATATCATTCATATTAAAATCAGAATTAACCTTGACTATAGTTTTATAACCGTTTTTTTTATATTGAACACCCGTATCGTTAGCACCAGTTAAGTCATCTGCTATTAATGCAATCACAACTCATGCCTCCATTATAGATATTAATTCTTGCTGACATCTTACAAGCAAAATCTGCGCCAAAGTTTGTATATTGATTAATAACATTGAATTTTTCACATTCTTTATAAATCCTGCATAATTCCTATAAATTTATCCTTTGCATAACGCAACATTTAAGCCTTGCAAAAAAAATACAATGATGCGATTTGCAACATTGTATTATTTTTTATTGATTTTCCTCCATAAAGTACTCCTGTCAATTTCCAATATTTCCGATGCTCTTTTAACATTGTTGTTTTCCTTGCTTAATACGTGTTTTATGTACTCGTCATTAAGCTTTTTTAGACTGACCCCGTAATCGATGTTAAAGTAATGACTATTATACCTTTCAGCTGCCTGATTAATATTTTCATCATCGACTATAATATCTTCTATGTTGATTTCATCACCTTCACATAGTATAACTGCCTTTTCTACCATGCCTTCAAGCTCTCTGACATTACCTTCATAGTCATAATTGATCAGGTATTCTATACTGCTGTCAGATATTTTTTTAATTCTCTTAGAATAGAGGTCTGAATATTTCTTTATAAAATGTTCCGTTAACATTATGATGTCTTCTTTTCTTTCATTTAAAGATGGTATGTTTATTTTTATATAAGCCCTTAATGTTTTAATATTTATTCGCAAAATCCTGTTGCTATGGCACTTAAATCCGGTTTTACAACTCTCAATGCGTCAAAATCTCCTTCAAAGTCAATGCCTTCCACTATTATTAGATATTCGCAGCAGCCTGAGCAGGGTCTGTCGCAGAATGTTATGGTAAATGGCTGACTTATCTCTACTTCCAGCTCGTCAATGCTGTTTTCAACATCTATTTCATACAGGTAGTGCCAATTTTGAAGGCATTCTTTTTCACCGTCGCAAATCCTTATTAACTTGAAGAGCAAATCAACCTCTACCTCATGTTCAGGTCCTTCTTCATCTTCTGCTTCAAAAATTATAAGACTTGAAAATTCAATTTTAACAAGAGGTTTTTTTAAACCGGTGGTATCTATTTTCAAGCGATCCAAAACAAATTCCTGGCCTTCCTTAACTTAACCGTCATCGATTTCGAAAAAGGCATCCTGGGGTCTGAAACCACATTCTAATATTATAGTCTTTTGTTTTGGAAACCTGCCAATATAGGATGTATTCTCACAATCATATCTTAAATTGTTACTATGGCTGAGGAAATTCCTTCTATCTTCCATTAAATCATTCACTCCATATTATTAAATGAGATTTGTATTCTCTGATTTATAATATGAAGCTTATCCAATTTAGTTACAGCTAATCCAGGAAGATACAAAAAAATTTAAACAACGCTTTAGGCCTTTTTCTAATATTTGGCTGAAGTAATCTCTTCGTAAATAACATTTTCATCTTTATCTAACGCTTCAATATTTGTTACCCAACTCAGATTATTAATTCTAAGGATTATATAACCATTTTTTACTACAGGTTTAATAAGAGCTGAACCATCATCATATATTAGTTTAATTCTTTTTATTCTATCATCAAAAACGGCACCATAGCTAATCGTATAATAATCAGTATTATATTTATTGCCAATTAGACTTTCATTATCATCAGGTTCGTGAGTTATAAAAGAAAATGTAACAGGAATATTGGTATTTTTTTGCGGCACTGTCATATCTATTAACTTAACATTGGAATTGTTCCAAATCGCATATTTTAAACCTACTTCATCTCTTTTATTTAAATTACTATAATACGAATAAACAACCAATTCTTCATTATCTTCAAAACTTTGTGTTGTTATAATCTTAATCTCTTCAATATTTTCTTTTAAATCTATTTCTTTAATAATTTCATTTTTGTATATGCATTCCTTTTTATAATCTGAGTTAACGTTATTACAAGATGTAAAGATTAAAATCATTAATACATATACTATCATAAAACGTTTAATTATTTCATACATATAGCCCCCAAAATTTATAAAAAAATTTATTACAAATGTTGTTACTATTTTATATTATAACACAAATAGTAAATTTTCCCAAATAGTTATGTTTATTTCAATAAAAACGAATAATTAATTCAAATTTTTGATTTAGAACTATTAGTATGTAAAAAACAAACCCAACAAAGGTTTGTTTTTTTGTATTTTATTCTACCGTAACCGATTTTGCGAGATTGCGGGGCTTATCGATGTCGCAGCCTCTCAAGAGGGCTGCGTAGTAAGCTAAATACTGGACAGGAATTATAG